>Ga0247843_1000497_pt1 | contig 92820 bp, 76 predicted proteins | sample LaCruzMarch2017__FD_192420 | JGI IMG/M metagenome (GOLD analysis project Ga0247843, IMG submission 192420) | Freshwater microbial communities from meromictic Lake La Cruz, Castile-La Mancha, Spain - LaCruzMarch2017_8m | ecosystem: Environmental > Aquatic > Freshwater > Lake | place: Spain... | reverse complement strand
GCGGCGGCGCGATCCCGTCCTCGTCCATCACTACGCCGTCGCGGTGGCACGGATCGTCGTCGCCGACGCGACGCCCCGCCGGGGGTCACGACCCGCGCCCTCCGTCGTCTTTCTCCAGCGCCGGGCCGACCCGATGCAGGGAGCTCGAACGCGACCGCCGCGGAACTCGGTGCCGGGCGTCTCTTGCGCCAAGACGAGCATGTAGGGACGAAAGTTGGCCCGCATGCCGTGTTGGGGTTGCGGCCCTTCGCCGGCAGAAGGTGCAAGACCCACGTCCGCGCGTCCGGGGAGCCACTCGTCGGCACGAAGGAAGGCGCAGGGACCGACGCGTCAGCAGGTCACGCGAGCGACCGCGAGGCTTCGGGAAAGCCCTGGCGCGCAGCGGCTTGGTTCAACATCCCTGCATGCGACTTTCATGGTTGCTGGTGGGCCGTCGTGAGCGCCCGGCGTGGCCGCTGGAGAGCTCGCTGGCGAACGAGGGCGACGGGGTTGGCGCGCGTGACGCCGGTCGCCTCGATGTCTGCCAGCACCGAGAGAAACCCTTCGAGGTCGTGCTGGCAGTCCCACGTCGTGCGAATCACCACTGCGTCGAACGAACGCCATTGGACGCCCGCGCGCCGCCACGGCACTTCTGCCACCTGCCACCCACGGGCGCGCAGTTCGGCGATGGCGAGGTCGTCGTCGATGACGTAGGCGCTGCGGTCGTCGAGGGTGAGGAGTGCGACGCGGAATATCCCCGAGCGCGTACCACTGCTTGGCAACAGGGCGGGAGACGCTCTACGATCGCACTCAGAAGCAGATCCAAAGACGATACCCATGAATTCTCTCTTTCGCCTCGTGATCATTGCATCGCTCCTCTTTGGTTGTGCGACCGGCAGCGGGGAGGCGGAGCTAACCCCCGACGAAGATGCGGGCGAGTTTGTCGAGAGCGACAAGACCCTCGATCCGCCCGGCGATGCGTCGCTCTTCCCCTTCCTCGATCAAGCCGCCGTCGGAAACGATGGGAGCCCCTCCGTGGGCGCGCGGGATGTTTCGGCCGTAGACGTCAGCTCCGTGGGGTGCTCTGCGCCGCGCGAGGCGTGCGGCGGCGGCTGCGTCGATACCAGCATCAACCCGGCGCACTGCGGCGGTTGCAACCAGCCGTGCGCGCTCGGTGAGACGTGCGCTGCGGGCCTCTGCCAGAGCGGCTGCGCGTTGCCGCAGACGATGTGCGGCACGACCTGCGTCAACCGAAGCACGGACTCCGCCAACTGCGGCGTGTGCGGCACTCGCTGCACCAGCGCGCAGAGCTGTGTGTCGGGCGTCTGCCGCAGCATCGTCACCTGCTCGGCGCCGCAGACGATGTGCGGCACGGCCTGCGTCAACCTAAGCACGGACGCCGCCAACTGCGGCGCATGCGACCTTCGCTGCACCCCCACGCAGACCTGCAACGCGGGCATCTGCTCGAGCGCGACGAGCACCTCCGGGGCGGTGGGCCAGGCCTGCTCGCGAACCAGCCCGTGCAGCGGCAGCACCCTCTGCCGCATCGATTGGCCGTCCGGGTACTGCACCAACGACTGTATCAACGACACCGACTGCGAGACGGGCTCCATCTGCATCAACGATCCGTCCGTCGGTCGTTCTTTATGCGTCCGCTCCTGCACCTCCGCGGCTCAGTGTCGGGCGGGGTACCGATGCTATCCGCTCCCCTCCATGAACCGGGTGTGCGTGCTCTGACGGAGCGCCGGCGAAGAGCGACGTCTACCGCGCGCGCACCTTCACCGTGCGGCCGATCACGTCGAGCGTGCCGCGCAGCTCGTCGTAGTCCGGGTGCTTCAAGCGAATCCACGCGTTGGCGATGTATCCCGCCTCGACCAGCTGCGTGGCCGTGCCCGGCGCAGGCAGGTGCATGTCGATGATGGCCCCGCCGACGCGCCACTGAATCTCCTCGACGCCCTCGTACCCGACGATGCGCCCGTCGCACTCCGGACGCAGCGCCACGATGCCCGCGGAGTAGCGGCGCGAGAGCCCCTGGCTCGGGCGTCCGTGCACCGCGGCCATCGCCCACTCCTTGTCGATGTCGTTGGCGGCGCCGTAGAGGTCCCAGGGGCGGACGCCGCGGCGCAGAGCGTCCGGGGAGCCACTCGTCGGCACGAAGGAAGGCGCAGGTACCGACGCGTCAGCAGGTCACGCGAGCGACCGCGCGGCTCCGCGAGGGCCCTGGCCCGCGGCGAAGAGGTGCGGGGGGACACCTCGACCCTCGACCTGGGCGCGCAGCGGCGCGCCGCAGCGCTGGCGCCGGACCTCAGGGCGCCGCGGCCTCGCCGTGCACCGCCCGGTGGAGGGCCGCGAGCAGCTGCGGCAGGGCGACCGGCTTGCCGAGCACCTCGCTGGCGCCGAGGGACAGCAGCCCGCTGTCGCCGTAGTCGCCATAGCCGGTGAGGAAGACCAGCGGGGTCGGGTCGCCCTCGGCCCGCAGGGCGCGCAGCAGGCCCGGCCCGTCGAGCTGGGGCATCCGGACGTCAGAGAGGATGACGTCGACGGGCTCGCTTCGCAGCCGCAGCAAGGCCTCCATGCCGTCGGTGGCCTCGATCACCCCCAGGCCCGCCCGGCGCAGCAGGCGCCCGATCGCGTCGACCAGCAGGGGCTCGTCGTCGACCAGCAGCACCTGCAGGGGGCCGTTGGGGCTACGGACCACGGTGCACCGGCAAGCGCAGCGCGAAGGTCGTCGAGGGTGCGCCCTCGACGAGCAGCAGCTGGCCCCCATCGCGGGCGGCGAGGCGCTGGGAGATCGCGAGCCCGAGGCCCGTTCCCGCCCCGACCGGCTTGGTGGTGAAGAACGGCTCGAAGACGCGCGCGCGGTGCGCGGCAGCCACCCCGTCCCCGCCATCTTCGACCCAGAACACCACCTCGTCCCCTTCAGCGGTGCAGCGCAGGCGAACCTGCCCGCGCGGGGAGTTCGCCGCGCCGGCCTCGCGCACCGCGTCATAGCTGTTTTGCAGCAGGTTGAGCAAGACGTGGAGCAGCTCGGCCGCCCGCCCACGCACGAGCAGGTCGCGGTCCGGGGGCTCGACCAGCAAGCGCACCCCCCCGGATGCGAAGCGGCTGCTCAGCAGGGCCGCCGCGTCGTCGAGCAGGGCCGCGGCGGCCACCGCGCCGGCGGGGTCGGCCCGCGCGTCGCGCGACAGCGTGCGCAGCGCCCGGGTGATGGCGGCCGCCCGCTCTGCCGTCTGTCGAATCACCTCGACCGAGCGGCGCATGGCCGCCAGATCGGGCGCTCCGCCCTCGTCCGCCACGGACTCGGCAAGCTCAGCTTCGGCGAGGATGATCTGGAGCGGACTGTTCAGCTCGTGGGCGATGCCCCCCGCGAACAGCGCCAGCGACGCGATCCGGGCCTCTTGCTCGCGCTGGGCGGCGGCCCGGGCTTCGACCGCCGCGCTCACGTCCTCGACCATCAGCAGCAGCTGCCCGGGCACCTCGGCCCAGGGCCGGACATGCCAGCGCAGCCAGCTCTGCCCGCCGTCGCTGCGCACAAAGGCCTCGGCCTCGGCGATCTGGGGCTGACCGGCACGGGCACGGGCGAGCGCCGGCGCCAGGGTCGCCGCGAGGCCCGGCGCCTGCGCGCGCAGCGGCACGCCCTCGACCGGCGCGTCGGCGAGGCCGAGCTCACGCGCCCAGCGGGGGCTGGTCGCCTGCACCACGTCCTCGGCGTCCAGGAGCGCCACGCCGGCGGGCAGCTCTTCGAGGATGTTGCGCAGCAGGCGCTCTTGCCGTTCGAGCACCGCACGCGCCCGCTCGGTCACGGTCACGTCGACGTGGGTGCCGGTGAAGCGCAGCGGTCGGCCCTCGGCGTCGCGCTCGGCCACCCGGCCCCGGTCGAGGATGTAGAGCCACTCGCCGTTGGCGTGCCGCATCCGGTGGATGTTCTCGTAGCGGGCGGTCTGGCCGTGCAGGTGCGCCTGGATGTCGGCCGTGCACGACGCCATGTCGTCGGGGTGCACGCGCGTCGACCAGGTGGCGAGGGTCATCGGCGTGGCGGCGTGGTCGAGGCCGAGCATCTCGCACCAGCGCCGGTCGAACTGCACGCTGTTGTCGCGCAGGTCCCAGTCCCAGATGCCGAGGTCGCCGCCGTCGAGGGCCAGCCGCAGCCGGTCGAGCAGCTGGGCGCGACTCAGGTTATCCAAGAACAGTTGGATGTTGTCCATGGTCCCTCCGCGACCGGGGCCGCTGGCTTGGTTTACCACGGCGGCGGCGGCGGCGGCGAGGCTGACGCAAATCGGTCATCCCCGTAGGGCGGCCGGGCGGCTCAGCCCCCGCGGGGCGGCGGCGCGCTCGATGTCGCTGGCCAGCGAGGCGGGCTCGTCGCGCGGCCCAAAGCGCTCGATGGTGCGGCCGTCTGGGCTGATGAGGAACTGCGTGAAGTTCCACTTGATGGCCCGGGGTGCCAAGCAAGCCCGGGGGCCGCCCTCTTGAGCGCCACGAACAGGGGGTGGGCGCTGCCGCCGTTGACCTCGACCTTGGCGGCGGGTGCTCCCCTCGATCGGCGAGGCCGATGACCGCAGGCCTGGGCGGGCGCTCGAACTGCGCGGGCCGGGACGTCGGCGACGGCTGAAGGGCGCCTCGTCCCCTCCCCCTCCCCCTTCGGCGAGAACCCAACGCCATCCGTGGTGTCATCCCCGCCGATGCCCCCCTCCGATGTGCACCTCGGTCGCCGCCCCTTCGTGCTCAGCCTCGCGGCGCTCGTCGCCACGCGGGTCAGCCTCGCCGTCGAGCGGGGGCGACCCGCGGTGCACATCATCGAGCCCACCGGGGGCGTCGTCAGGGCGGGGGACACCCTCCGCCTCGTCGCCATCATCGAGCCCGCGTCGGTCACCACGGCGACCCTCACCGTGCACGGGATGTCCTACGAGGTGCCGGTGCGCGACGGGCGCGTCGAGCAGACCGTGGTGGTGCTCCCCGGCAACAACCGCGTCGCCGTGCACGCTGGCGAGGCCCGCGACTCGGTCACCTTCCACGCCGACGGCGACCCGGTCGACCTCGTGGTGCTCCTCGGGTGGGCCGCCCGCGGCGAGATCATCGACCTCTGGGTGCGCGAGCCCGACGGCGAGACCGTCAAGTGGGACCACCGCGAGAGCACCCCCGGCGGGCGCCTCCTCGACTTCTCCAGCGACGCCATCGGCTTCGGCTCGCAGGCCTACCTCCGCGCCACCGCCGCCGCAGGGCGCTACCGGGTGAAGGTGCACTACTGGTCCGATGGAGCCCGCACCGCCGGCCGCGACGACGGCGCCTTCGACAGCGCCCTCGATCGCCTCCACGCCATCGACGCGCGCCTCCGCACCGCGCCACCGACCGCCGAGGCCGCGCAGCTCACCACCGAGCGCCGCGCCGTCACCGAGCGCCTCGACGCCTGGGGTCGCCCCTCGGGCGTGCAGACCCCCCTCCACGCCGAGGTGCTGCTCTTCCCCAACACCCCCCACGAGCGCCGGTGGCGCTTCGACCTCACGGCGCAGCGCACCGGGCAGCTCCAGACCCTCGGCGAGGTCGAGGTCACGAGCGCGATGCTCCTCGACGCGCGGAGGTCGCTCCCGTGAGGCGCCCCCGCACCCTGTCGCTCACCCTCGTCGTCGCGGCGCTCTCGTCGCCGGTGCGCGCCCACGGCCCCAACGACCTCGCCCTCCCGCTCCCCCGCCCCGCGCGTCCCTTCCTCCTCGTCGACGCCGAGCGGCGCTTCGTGCCGGGCGCGCCCGCCTCCGTCCGCGTGCAGCTGCGCGGCGGCCGCCCCGTGCGCGTCGCGCTCTACCACCTCGACAACCCCGAACCCTGGACCCGCCTCGCCCTCGCGCCCGACGGCCTCGCCGTCGCGGGCAACCCCACCGGCCAGGCCTGCGAGCGGCTGCTGCGGGCGCGCGGTCCGCTGCCGCGGCGGGACCGCGGGGTGGTGCTGCTGCGCGACGAGGCGGTGACCCTCGCCGCCCCCGCGCCGACGCTGCGCACGGGCGGCGACGAGAGCGCGGCCTTCGACTCCAGCGACGCCGACGAAGGCACCGTCGAGACCCGCTGGGTGCACGCCGGTCGCTGGCGCGATCAGCGGGTCGCGCTGGGGGTGCTCCCCGCGGGCCTCTACCTCGCGCGGGTGTACGCCGGGGCCTACGCCGCGAGCGCGCTCGTGTCCGTGAGCGACCTCACGCTGGTGGTTCGCCGCGGCGACCAGCGCGACACCGTCGCCGTCGCCACCGCCGACGGAGCGCCCCTCGCGGGCGTCGCGGTCACCGCGGGCGAGGACGCCGCCCCGGTCGTCACCGACGCGCGCGGCGAGGCCCACGTCGGCGCCTCGGCCGCCGCCACCCGTCGCTTCGTCGCCCACCGCGGCGCCGCCTGGGCCTGGGCCGAGGCCTCCCACGCGCGCCTCGATGCCTGCGACGTGCGGGTGTACCTCGACCCCGGGCGCCCGGTGTTTCGCGAGGGCGAGGTCTTGCACCTCCGCGGCCACGTGCGGGGCTGCGTCAACGGCCACGACGCCCCGCTCGCGCGCGAGTCGGTCACCGTGCAGGACCACGACGCCGAGCCCCCCACCCCGAGCACCACGATGCTCAGCGACGCCGACGGCAACTTCGTCACCGAACTCACCGTCGCCAGCACCGAGCTGCGCGCCATCGTGCGCGGTCGGCCGCACGTGCGCACCATCGTGATCGACCACCGGGCGCTGCCGGCGCGGGGGCTGGTGGTGACCGCCGACCGCGGGTTCGCCGCGGCGGGCGAGGCCGTGCGGGTGCGCGCCAGCGACGACGCGGGGGGATGGCCCACGGAGACCGCGGTGGACTTCTCGTTCATGGGCCAGCGGCGGCGCGCGACGGTGGGTCCCGGCCACGCCGCGGAGGTGACCTTCCTCGTCGGGAGCGTCGACGACGCCGCGCGTCGCGAGGTCGTCGAGGCCTCGCTCGCGCTCGACGGCCAGGTCAACACCGCGCAGGCCGAGGTCTGGACGGGCCGTCGCCCGGTGGTGCTCCACGTCGAGGGGCCCACCGCCCCCGGGGCCGCGGAGGTCTGGGTGCGCGCCGAGAACCTCGGCGGCGAGCGGCTGCGCGAGGGCCTCTCCCTGCGGGTCACCGGCAGCGACGGCAACCGCGCGGTAGGCCCGGTGCGCTGGAGCGGCCGTGCGGACACCTCCCCCGCGGGCGACACCCGCGCCGCGCTGCACCTGCCGGGCGCCGGTCCGTGGTGGGTGGCCGTCGCCTCCGAGCGCGGCGCCGCCGTCGAGGCCGGCACCGTCGTCTGGGAGCGCGATCGACCGCCGAGCCTCGGTGCGCGCGGCGCCCTCTCCGTGCGCCCCGCCCGCGCGGAGATGGTGGCCGGCGGAACGCTCCCGGTGCTGCTCACCCGCCCCGCGCGCGGCGCCACGTGGGTGACGTTGGAGCAGTCGGGCGTGTGGGCGAGCGCGTGGGTACCGCCCGGCGCGCCCGGCGGGGCAGACCCCTGGTGGCGCACGGCGCTGGGACTGCCAGCCGACGCCCAGGGGGTCGCCTCCGTGGTGGCCACGCACCTCGCCGAGGGTGCGGTCGAGACGGCGACCGCGGTGGTGGGCGTGACCGCCGCCCCCGCCCTCTCGCTCCGGGTGACGAGCGACGCGCGGGCGTACCCCGAGGGCGCCACGATGCACGCGACGATCACCGCGCGCAGCCCCGACGGCGCTGCCCGCGACGGCGTGGTGAGCCTCTGGCTCGCCGACGAGGGCTACTGGAACCTCTCCCCCGAGGCCTACCCCCCCGTCGACGCGATGCTCTCGCTGCCCGGTCGCCCCGCGAGCGGCGCCGACAGCGCACGCCCCCGCGCCTGGGGCGCCGACGAGGGCCGCCACCTCGACCCCGAAGCCCTCTGGAACAGCTCCCCCCTCCCCGAGCTCACCCGCTACGACGCCTGGAACGCCGGCGGAGACCTCGTCAACTTTACCAGCCATGGTATGTTTGGCGCCGTCGCCGGCGCCCTGGCGCGCTCCGCCGGGCTCGCCCGCGCCGTGGTGTGCCCCGCCCGCGCGAGCTCCCTCGGCGCCGTCTCCCTCTCCGCCCGCGACGTGCCCTGGGACCTGCTCGCCGCCCGCGTCGCGAGCCGCACCGACACCCATCCCTGGGTCGCGAGTGACGGCACGCTGCACCTGAGCTGCGAAGCGGGCCCGGCGCCGGGCCTCCCTGGCAGGGGCCTCGGATCGGGCTCCGGCTCGGGCTCCGGCGGCGGCGGCATGAGCCGCGGCACCCGGGCGCAGCGCCTGGAGGGCGACCTCTTCTTCGTCGGCACCCGCGCCCTCGGGCCCGACGGGCGCCTCGACGTGGACGTCCCGCTGCCCGCGCACCCCGGCCGCTGGCGGTTGCAGGCGCTCGCCATCGACGCCCACGGCCGCGGCGACCGGGCCCACACGGTGGTGGCCACCACCCGCCCGCTCACGGCCTCCGTCGACGCCCCATCGGAGCTTCGACCGGGCGACCGCGCGACCGCCGCGGTGACCATCCACGCGCCCTCCCTCGCCGGGCAGCGGGCGGAGCTGGGCGTCGAGGGCGACGGGGTCGGCGTCGAGGGCGCGCCCTCCGCGGTGACCCTCGACGCGCGCGGCGACGCCCGCGCGACCTTCACCGTGATCGCGGCGAGCGCCGGGGCCGCGACCCTCGTCGGGCGGGTGCGCGTCGGCGCCGCCCGGGACGCCGTGCGCGCGGGCGTCACGGTGCGCGTCGACGACGCCGTGGTGCCGCTGTCCCTGCACGCCACGGTCGATGCGCGGGCGGCCGATGTGGACGTGGTGATCCCCGCGCTCGCCCGCGAGGCCGAGGTGGTGGTCGACGCCGACCCGGGCCTCGGGGCCCTCGTCGACGAGGTGCTTGCGTCGCTCTCGGCGCCGCGCTGGACGGCGCCCGCGATCCTGGTGGAGCGCCTCGCGGCGATGCGCACCCTGGCGGCGGTCGTGGCGGCGCTCCCGCCCCCGCAGCAGGGCGAGCGGCCGGCGCGGGTGGACGCGGCGCTGGGCTCGCTGGCGTCGCAGCTCGCGGCGCTGCGCGGCATCGACGGGGCCGTGGGATGGTGGCGCGCGGGCGAGTCGAGCGGTTACGTCACCGCGACGATGCTGACGGCGCTGGAGGGTCCGGCGCGCGATCCCCGCTGGGCCGACGCGTGGGCCTTCGTGCGCGACCGCGCCGCGACCGCCGAGGGCGACGAGGCGGCGCGCATCGTCGAGGCCCTGGCGCACGGACCTGCCCGCGGCGACGCCGTGCTCGCCCGCGCCGTGCTCGCCCGGCTGGAGGCCACGGCGGCGCTCTCCCTCGACGCGACGCGCGGGGGCTACGCGGCCGCGCGGGAGGTGGCGCCGACGACGGCGGCGCGCTGGACTGAACGGCTGCGGGCGCGCGTGGGCGACGCCATCGCCGAGGAGCGGCGGGTGGAGTGCCGGGGGGCGGCGTGGTTCCTGTGCTTCGCGCGGGAGGGGCGGCGGGCGGAGGTCGCGCGGGCGACGGCGGCCCTCCCTCCGACCGACGCGGCGACCGTCGTTTTACAAGACCGTGTACTCACCTGGCTCGCGGGGCGCCCGGCGGCGGCGACGGCGTGGTGGTGGGGCAGCTCCGAGGCCGACGTGCTGGCCCTGCTCGCGCGGGCGACGCGGGGCGACGGCGCCGCGGCGGCGACGGCCTTCACGGTGTCGCTCGACGGCCGCGAGGTGGCGCGCGGCGACCGGGAGCACCCCGCGCGGGTGACGGTGCGCGGCGCGGCGGCGCTGCGGGTGTCCTTCGCCGCGGCGGCGGGGCGCGCGGCGCGGGTGCACGTGCGGGGCTCGCTCGCCCTCGCGCCGGTGGACGCGCCGACGGGCGCGGCGGCCCTGGAGCGCCGCCTGGACGCGGGCCCGGACGGCCCGACGCTGGCGCTGCGCTGGACGCTCCCGCGCGAGGCGACGGGGGTCGAGCTGGTGGTCCCGCTGCCGGCGGGGGTGGACGTAGCCCGGCCCTCGGGGAGCCGCGGGCGGGTGCGGGCGACCGAGCACGACATCGGCTGGTGGAGCGCCCTCGACCGCGCCCCCCGGGCGCTGCGGCCGACCCTCGAGCGCCGCGACGGGGCGCTGCACCTGCGCATGGCCCGCCTCGGGGCGGGGACGCACACCCTCTCGCTGCCGCTGGTGGTGACCGCCGCGGGGCGCTTCACCGCCGGCGGCGCGTGGCTGCGCACGGACGACCCCGCGCTCTGGGGCGTGACGCCGCCGGTGGCGGTGAACCCACCGTAGGCGCTGACCCGGCGACCTGGTACCGCGTCGCAAGGGATGTGACAGGTTGAGCAGGGCGCCTTGGGGGGAGAACCGCAAGGGTCGCAAGGGTCGCAAGGGGAGTTCCGCGGGCGCTGGCGCTGCCGCATCGGGTTCGCGAGAGCGTTGGAGCACCTGCCCGCCCAAGCCCGTCGCTCCCTTGCGACCCTTGCGACCCTTGCGGTTCTCCTCCCAAGGCGCCCTGCTCAACCTGTCACATCCCCTGCGGCGAGGGACTACCCTCGACGGGCGCGCGGGCGGGGTGGCGTCGGCCCGACGCCGCGCAGGGCCACGGCGGCGAGGTGCCCGGCCAGCTCGGCGGGCACCGGCAGCGCGGCGCCCACCGGACCCGCCGCGAGGCGTCGCACCATCACCTGCGGGACCACCGCCAGCGCGGCCATCGTCACCATCGCCGCGGCGGGGTGCACCTCCGGCCCCACGCGCCCGGCGGCGATGCCGTCGACGAGCAGGCCCAGCATCGCCGGGAGGTGCCCGTGCATCATCCGGTCGACGAGGCGCGTGAGGCGCTCGGAGGAGACCAGCGCCTCGCGCAGCACCAGGCGCAGCACCACGGACTCCTCGTCGGTCATCGCGCCGAAGCGCTCGAAGAGGGCGCGCACCCGCTCGTCGAAGGGGCGCTCGCCCGTGACGGCCTCGATGATCGACTGCGACAGCGGCGCGTAGTGGCGCTCGACCACCGCGAGGAAGAGCTCGTCCTTGGTGGGGAAGTAGTAATAGACCATGCCCAGGTTGGTGCCCGCGGCGCGGGCGATCTGGCGCAGCGAGGCGCCGTCCACGCCATCGTTCAGGAAGCGCTCCGTCGCGGCGGTCACGATGCGCTGGGCGATGTCACTCGGGGGGCGGGCCATCGGTGGGGTCTATGCTCCGGTCACGCGAGGTTCTTGCGGAAGCGCAGGGAGGTGAGGGTCACCAGCACCGCGAGGATGACCGCCAGGCGCAGGAGCGAGCCCTGCAGGTCGTCGAAGCCGGCGCCGCGCAGGGCGATGCCGCGGATGATCTTGAGGAAGTGGGTGAGCGGCAGGGCCTCGGAGAGCCACTGCGCGGGCCTCGGCATCCCCTCGCGCGGAAACATGAACCCGCTCAGCAGGATGTTGGGCAGCAGGAAGAAGAAGGACATCTGCATCGCCTGCTGCTGGGTCCTCGCGAGGGTGGAGAAGAAGAGCCCGAGCGCGAGGTTGGCCGCGATGAAGCCGAAGGCCAGCGCGTAGAGCAGCGGCAGCGAGCCCACCACCGGCACGTCGAAGACGACGTAGCCCGCGATGAGCACCAGGGTCATCTGCACGTACCCGATCATCACGAAGGGCAGGATCTTCCCGACCACCAGCTCCCACTTGCGGATGGGCGAGACCACCAGCTGCTCCAGCGTGCCGCGCTCCCGCTCGCGCGCGACGGCCATCGCCGTGAGCATCACCATCGTCATCGTCAGGATCACCCCGACGAGGCCCGGCACCACGTTCACGGCGGTGCGCAGGTCGGGGTTGTACCAGGTGGTCGACTCCAGGCTGAGCGGGGCCTCACGAGCGCCCGCGCGCGCCAGCACCATCGCCATCGCCCGCTGCGCCACGAGGCCTCCCGCGGCGCTCGTGGCGCTCGCGACGGACTGCGGGTCCGAGCCGTCGACCACGAGCTGCACCGCCGCGGGTCGGCCCAGCGCGAGGCGCTCGGCGTAGCGCGCGGGGATCACCAGCCCCACCTTCGCGCGCCCCGAGCGCAGCGCCGCGGAGAGCTCGGCCGGGTCGCGCACCTCCCCGACGGGGTCGCAGCTCCCGGTGGCCATCAGCGAGGCCGCGAGCTCGCGCGACGCGGCGGTGCGGTCCTGGTCGAGCACCGTCGTCGGGATGTGCCGCACGTCGGTGTCGATGGCCCACCCGAAGAGCACGATCTGCACGATCGGGAGCATCACCATCATCGCCAGCGTGAGCCGGTCGCGGCGGAGCTGGAGCAGCTCCTTCCACGCGATGGCGAGCAGGCGTGTCACGCGCGCCTCGCGTCGTCGCGCACCATCGACACGAAGGCGTCCTCCAGGTTGGCCCGCACCTCCACGGGGCCGTCGCCCGCGACGCCCGCGGCGGCCATCGCCTCGCGCACGAGGGCGGCCGGGTCGTGCTCCCGGCGGGTGGTCACGCGCAGCCGGGCGCCGAAGGGGGCGACCTCCTCGACGCGGCGGTCGGCGCGCAGGGCGTCGAGCACCGGGCGGGCGGCGCAGTCCACCTCGGCGACGCGCAGCGCGCGGCGGGCGAGGATCTCCGCGGGGGTCCCGGTGTCGAGCAGCGCGCCGCGGAAGACGAACGCGAGGCGGTGGCAGCGCTCGGCCTCGTCCATGTAGTGGGTGGTCACGATGACGGTGGTGCCCTCCGTCGCGATGCGGTGGATCTCCTCCCAGAAGGCCCGCCGGCTCACCGGGTCGACCCCCGCGGTGGGCTCGTCGAGGAAGACCAGCGGCGGCTCGTGCAGCATCGCGCAGGCGAGGGCGACGCGCTGCTTCCACCCCCCGGAGAGGGTGCCGGCGAGCTGGTCGCGGCGGTCTTCGAGGCCGTTGCGGGCGAGCACCTCGGCCACGCGCTCGCGGCGGCGCGCGCCGGAGAGGCCGTAGAGCCCGGCGTAGAAGAGCAGGTTCTCGCGCACGGTGAGGTCTTCGTAGAGCGAGAAGCGCTGGGTCATGTACCCGATGCGGGTCTTGACCTTCTCGGGCTCGCTCGCGATGTCGAAGCCCGCCACGGTGCCGCGCCCGCTCGTCGGGGTGAGCAGCCCGCAGAGCATGCGGATGGTCGTCGACTTGCCCGCGCCGTTGGGCCCGAGGATGCCGAAGATCTCCCCCCGGCGCACCGAGAGGGAGACGTCGCGCACGGCCACCAGCTTGCCGAAGGTGCGACCGAGGCCCGCGGTCTCGACGACGAGCTCAGCGCCCATGACCGAGCTCCACCGCCGCCGGGGCGCCCGCGTGCAGCCTCCCCGCGGGGTCGTCGATGCGCACCCGCACGCGCGCCACCAGGTTGGGCCGCTCGCGCGGGCTGAAGAGGAAGCGCGGGGTGTACTCCATCCGCCGCCCGATGAGCTCCACGCGCCCGCGGTAGGCCGCGCGGTCGCCGTCGACCCGCAGCGTCGCGGGCCCGCCCAGGCGCACCGCCGCGAGGCCCGCCTGCGGCACGAAGACCTCCACGTAGGGGTGCGCCACGTCGGCCACCGTCACCACCGGAACCCCCGCCCCCGCGACCTCGCCCGCCTCGATGTGCCGCTCCAGCACCACGCCCCCGTGCTGCGCCCGCAGCGTGTGCCGCGCGAGCCTCGCCTCCTCCGCCGCGAGGCCCGCCGCCGCCGCGTCGACCCTCGCCCTCGCCGCCGCCACCTCCTGCGAGCGCGCCCCGCTCCGCAGCCCCGCGAGCCGCTCCTCGAGCGCGCCCCGCTCGCCCCGCGCCCGCGCCCGCTGCGCCTCCAGGTCGTCGAGCCCCGCGGCGGGGACGGCCCCCTGCGCGGCCAGGCCCTGCGCGCGAGCGAGGCCCCGCTGCACCACGGCCTCCGTCGCCCTCGCGGCCGTGAGCTGGGCCTCGACGCCGCGGAGGTCTTCCCGCCGCGCCCCCGCCTCCAGGAGCCGGAGCTGCGCCCTCGCGGCCGCGAGCTCGGCGGCGCGGGCGTCGCGGGCCGGGCGCGCGAGGCCCTCGTCGAGCGTGGCGATCACCTGCCCGGGCGTGAGCACGGCCCCGCGCTCCACGGCCACCGTCGCCACGCGCCCGCCGAGCTCGAAGCCGAGCGCGCGGTCGTCGAACTCCACCACCCCCTGGAGGAGGCTCGGGGTGCCCGCCGCGCTGCGACCACAGGCAGCGAGGGCCGAGGAGAGAAGCCACGCCAGGGCGACGGAGTGGTTCTTTATCATGCGTATGACAATGGAGCCGGGTGACGAGGACGACAAGGGCGCCATCGGGAGGTCGTCGACCCCGCGCTTGTGCGACCCTCGCGGCATGTCCACCCCCCACCTGTCTGCGGCGCCCGGTGACATCGCCGACGTCGTCCTGCTGCCCGGCGATCCGCTGCGGGCGAAGCTCATCGCGGAGCGCTTCTTCGACGACCCGGTGTGCCACAACGAGGTGCGCGGGATGCTCGGCTTCACCGGCACCTACAAGGGCCGCCGGGTCTCGGTGCAGGGCACCGGCATGGGGCTGCCGTCGATCTCCATCTACGCCCACGAGCTGATCACGGTGTTCGGCGCGAAGACCCTCGTGCGCGTGGGCACCTGCGGCGCGCTCCAGCCGGGGATCAAGCTGCGCGACCTCGTGCTGGCGCAGAGCGCCTCGACGGACTCGTCCCTCATCGCGAATCGCTTCCGGGGGATGGCCTACGCGCCGACGGCGGACTTCGACCTGCTGCGCCGGGCGTGGGACTCGGCGACCGCGCGGGGCTTCGCCGTGCACGTCGGCAACGTGCTCTCGAGCGACACCTTCTACGACGTCGACGATCCCGACGGGTGGAAGCTCTGGGCGCGCTACGGCGTGCTCGCGGTCGAGATGGAGGCCGCGGGGCTCTACACCGTCGCGGCCCGCCACGGGGTGCGCGCGCTCACGGCGCTGATGGTGAGCGACAGCCTCGTCACGCATGAGTCGCTGAGCCCCGCCGAGCGGCAGTCGGGCTTCGCCGAGATGGTCACCGCCGCCCTCGGCGCCGCCCTCGACGCGTAAGGGTCGGCGCGCGGGTCAGCTCGCCGTCAGAACCAGTCCGCGCGCGCCTCGGCGAAGCACCCGTCGGCCTCGCGGATGCGCGCCGTGAGCCCCTCCGCGCGCGGCAGCTCGGTCACGAACCAGTACCGCGCGGCCGCCAGCTTGCCCCGGTAGAAGTCCGTCGAAGTGCCGTCGCCGCGCGCCAATCCCCGGGTCGCCGCGGTGGCCATTCCGAGCCACTGCCACGCGACCACCACGGTGCCCATCAGGTCGAGGTAGTCCGTCGCGTGCCGGAGCATCCCGTCGCGGTCGCCCGCCATGCCCTTCGCCCCGAGCTCCATGGTGAGCGAGCCCAGCGCCTCGACCGCCGCCGCGAGCTCGTCGCACCAGCGGGCCTCCACCGCCGCCGCGCGGGCCTCGTCGATGCTCGCGCCCACCACCGCGCCGAAGGCCATCAGCGCGGCGCCGCCCTCGGCCATCACCTTGCGGCCGAGGAGGTCCATCGCCTGGATGCCCGTGGTGCCCTCGTGGATGGTGTTGAGCTTCTGGTCTCGCAGCCACGCCTCGGGCAGGTACTCGCTCGTGTAGCCGTAGCCCCCGTGGATCTGCACCGCGAGCGCGTTGCTCTCGAAGCCCCGCTCCGCGGGGAAGCTCTTGGCCAGCGGCGTGAGCAGCTCCAGCATCCGCTGCGCGTCGCGCCGCGCCTCGTCGCCGACCGCGTGCGCCGCGAGGTCGGCGTAGCGCGACGCCGTCGCCAGCAGCGCGAGCGAGCCCTCCACGATGGCCTTCTGGCGCAGCAGCATCCGCCGCACGTCGGCGTGCTCGATGATGGGCACCATCGCCGCGTCGCCCTTCGCCCCGAGCGAGCGGCCCTGGGTGCGCGACTGCGCGTAGGCCAGCGACTCCTGGTAGGCCACCGCGGCGGTGGCGGCGGCGTTCATGCCCACCATGATCCGCGCCTCGTTCATCATCTGGAACATGCACGCGAGCCCGCGCCCCTCCGGGCCCACGAGCCAGCCGTGGCAGTCGCCCTCGTCGCCCAGGTTGAGCGCGATCGAGGGCAGTCCCTTCCACCCCATCTTGTGGAACACCCCCGCCGCGTGGGCGTCGTTGGGCACCAGGCCCTCCCCCTCGGGGCGCAGCCGCGGCACCGCGAAGAGCGACACGCCGCGCACGCCCGCCGGGGCGCCGTCGACGCGCGCCAGCACCAGGTGGACGATGTTCTCCGTGAGGTCGTGGTCGCCCCCGGAGATGAACACCTTGCTCCCCACCACGCGGTACGTCCCGTCGGACTGCGGCGTGGCGCGGGTGGTGATGTCCCCCAGCGACGAGCCCGCGTGCGGCTCGGTGAGGGCCATGGTGCCCGTCCAGGCGCCCTCGTACATCGGGCGCATGAACGTGTCGCGCAGCCAGTCGCTGCCGAAGGCCTCGATGAGGTGCGCCGCCCCGGTGGTGAGCCCGAGGTACGCGTAGGCCGCCGCGTTGCCCGCCATGAGGTAGGCCGTCGCCAGGCCACCCACGAGGTGCGGGAGCTGCGCGCCGCCCACCTCCGCGGGGCGCGTCGCGGCGATGAAGCCCTGGGCCACCATCGCGGGGTAGAGCTCGCGCATCCGCGGGTGCACCGCCACGCGCCCGTCGACCAGCCGCGGGGGCTCGGCGTCCATCGCCTGGAAGGCCGGGAAGAGCACCTCCCGCGCGAGGCGCCGCGCGTTGCCCAGCACGAGGTCGAAGGTCTCGCGGTTGTAACCCGCGAAGTCGGGCAGCGCGCAGAGGCCCTCGGCGTCGAGCACCTCGTAGAGGAGGAAGTCCACGTCGCGGTCGGAGAGCAGCGGGTTGGTCATCGGGGTGTCGGGCTCGATCCGTGGTGGGGGGGCCTAGGGAGGTGCGCGGCGACATCCATACCGCCGCTCGCGGGCCAGCGGGTGCGCCGACGGCACTGAAGCGCCAACGATGGGTCTCAAGCGCCCTGCACCGCCTCGCGCAGCGCGGTGATGCCGCTGCGGGCGCTGGCCCGCCGGGCGAGCTGGCGCTCCTCCTCGGTGGCGAAGTCGCGGTCCCAGGCCTGCACCTTCGGGGTCATCAGGTGGTGCCAGAGCGGCGGGATCATCGCGCAAACCAGTTTCGACGGGGCGCATGGGCGTCACGGACGGAGCACATGCTGATCGCATGAAAAACGACTGGTCGCGGCCGTAGCTATCTGTCGGCAATGTGAAGCGGGCTGGCAGGTCCCTTGTGCAGGCCGATTCAACGAGTCGAGGTTGCGAGGTAACAGGCAGCCTGCTCCTGAAGGACACTCGGCCGCAAGGCGGCAGGGTGGGAGGTCATCTGAGACGAAAATACAAGCGCCCAGGGGATTCTGCTCCGAGAATCCCCAGCAGATGGCAGGACCGGTTCCACAGACCGTACATCCACGCCCGCACAAGAGTCCGTTGGTCTCCGACGGACAAGACGCGACGGGAATGATCCCCGTCTCGAACGTTGTGCCGTCACTATAGCGGCACTCTGCCACGCGAGTGGTGCGGGGAGATCGTGAATTGAGGTCGTGCAAAGCGAGGCAGAACGCGCGGCTCTCACACTCTGCGTCGAGGCCTTGCCTCCGGTCGAGCGAGAGGCAGAACAAGTTCCCAACGCTCGAAGTGCCCCCGTCCAGACACATGCCTCGGCGACAGGCGCCAAGTGCGAAGGGATTCCGACAGATCCCCGGCGACTCTGTCGACGCGCCAAGGCATGCACAGGTTCCCTTGTCCCACCCCTCATCGGGATAGTCCGGGGTGAAGCAGGGGCCGGGCACGATGGAGTCCAGCCCATCGGCACCGTCGGAGCGCGCGTCTGCCACTTCGGCAAGGTCCACGGATGGACCCCGGTCGGTGACGACGTCATCAAGGCTGAAGACCTCGGAATCCCAGTCCGTAGATGCGTCTCGCTCGTCGGCATCGGACGGTCCAGGAGCATCAAACGCGGAGCCTGGGCGTTCCGATGCATCCGTAGCGCCGAGATCCCTGGCGTTCATATCCCCGCTCGGCACGTCCTCGCCCGGCAGAAATACAGTCGTGATGCGGGCACAGCCGCACGCCAGCAGCGTCGCCAGGGCGCCCCAGCGCTTCGACTTTCGATTCCGTACGGAGGTCGAACAGGTGACGGTACCCGCTCCGACGATCCCGGTCGGCTTTAGGGAAGGCATTGGAAGTGTGTACTTAGCGCCTCGCCGACGGCAGTGCAGCGTGACATCGGCATGCACTGACCGAGCGCAGGGCGTCCGAGCCCGTCGAGGTTTCGGGGTCGCAAGCATCCATAACCCGGTTTGAGCACCTGACAATCGCCCGACTCTGTGCAGGATGGTCCGGGCTCCACGCATGCGCCTGTGGGGAAGCGCTCCGAGGCAGCCCAGCAGATCCCGAACTGACCGCTACAGGGAGGACAGCCCCGACCACACAGGAGGTTCGCAACGGAGGCGGGACACACTCCGAGGGGCACGATGCCGGACTCGAACGGCGTCCCATCTGAATAGCGGCATTCGACCAAGCTCGGATAGGTCGGCGGACGAATCATGCGTGACCGAATCGCAGCGCACACCGCTGGTGACTCACAAACGACTGAACTGGGGACCGGAAAGTCCTGAACCACGCACACGAGACCAGGGGGGCAGGTTCCAATGACACAGTGGTTGGACTCATCGGCGGCGCGGGGCGTTACACAGATCCCCGCGAGGCCTCCCGAGGTGCCCAGGCACAAGCAGCCCGCAGCGGGGGACGAATCGGTACATTCCGGAACATCGGCAGGCAAGATCTCAATCCGGTCTAAACTCGCGTCGGTTCGCCCGCCTTCGTCGGACGCATCGCCATCCCCGTCCCTCGTAGCGTCGAGTCCGAGGTCCGACGCAGCATCGAGTGGAATGTCCATGTCCGAGCCCTCGTCACCAGAGGCGTCGGCCGTGGGTGCGTCGGGCGCCGCCGGGTGATCATTGGGAGCGCCCACGTCGGTCGTCGCCAATGACGAAGAACAACCTGCCTGACAAACGATGATCAGGAAGGCCAAACACGATGGGCTCCACGGCGACCTGCGCGTGGGAGTGTCGCTCATGGAGATGTGCCGGTGATCAAGACCGGCATGACGCCAGCCGCTACGAATGAGGTTCCAGAGGTCGAACCGAGGACGGGCTTCACGCGGCTCGCGCCGCAATAGTTGGACCGCAGAGGATGGCTCGCGAGCGTTGCGTATGCGCTCGTCGAACTGTCTTCAGCGATCACCTCTTCAAGGCCAGTGGGATACTGCTGGATGCGCGTACCTGCCGGAATCGCCCGAGCCGCTCGGTAGGCGGCCCACCGTGCGTTGACCCCTGCTGAGATTGTCGTCGTGATGAGGGTGATATAGCTCGCCGAACCTGGCAGAAGGCCGCCGAGCGTCGGCGTTGCCCCCGTTCCTGTCACCCCGAAATCCGCGGTGGCGAAGAAGGTGACTATGCCTCCCGCGTCGACATAGCGGCCATCGATCGTGGCCGTGACTGATTGACTCTGACCCTCGACGGGTGCGCTCAAGGTATAGGTTCGCGTCAAACGCACGCGATCGAAGGTCGACTGCGAAACCGCGGGGCTGCCCGACTCGTAGCGCCGTTCGAGAGGTGATGAGATGTTGATCGAGATCGCGGGTCGGATAGTCCAACCGGCCGCAGGTAAAATGGCCACGGGATTGTTCCCTGTGGTTCGTACCGGCAGGAAGACGGTGCTGAGCGTGTCGTCTAACGCTAGGGACATGAGCGGCCCCAGATCACTCCACGGAAGGAAAAGGGAGCAAGCACCTCGATCGTATTGCCGGAGCCATGTGGGCGAAGTCGTTGCGCCGGGACGGGCGGGAAGCATCAGTGACGAGAAGCCGCCGCCCGTACCCGGCACAAGGTCGCCGAACGCATAAAAAATTGTGCCGGCGAAATAGTTAGCAGGAGGGGATGTGGGAGTGAGGAGGGCGAAAGGCCAGGCGAAGAGAAGACTATCCTCGTCACCCGCATAGATCGAAGTCACGACTTGGCTGGCGTTTTGCGGACTGAGGACGAAGTCATGCGTGCAGCGTTCGCAAAGGCTCACGCCCGTTCCGGACGGCGAGGTGGCAGCGAAGAGGCGTGGTGTCGGCCCGCTTGAGCCAGTGCAGGCCGGCCTTCGTTGCCCCATGAGCACCGTCGCTGCCAACGCTGCCACCGCAACTACTCGCACGCTTCTATTCATATTGCACCTTCTGAACATGTTGTATTCCCACCGCTTTCCCCGCGTGGACAATCTCCAAGTCCAGCCATCCAGTCAAGCACAGAATTCGCGCACATGCGTACCATAGAGACATTATCGGGTCACCATGCCGAACCGGGTTGTCCGGGCACCCTGTTCGCCTGCGTCAACTTTCCGGCACTGGTTCCTGCAACCCCGCGAAAGGTTGTTCGGCGGTCCGTGCGGACTCGCTGCTCTTCAATTCCGGCCCCTCACGAGATCTCACGAGGTTGCAGCATTCGTCGCCGAAAACTGGACCCAAGCGGAAACCAGCCCAGCGAGTACCCGGTGCTGCATGATCGGGTCACATCGCGGCAATGCCACCTACCTAAGTGGGATCGAACTACAATCACACCAACTCTCCCTTGCCACTTCAGGCTCTCTGAACTCAAGCGCCCTGCACCGCCTCGCGCAGCGCGGTGATGCCGCTGCGGGCGCTGGCCCGCGCGGCGAGCTGGCGCTCCTCCTCGGTGGCGAAGTCGCGGTCCCAGGCCTGCACCTTCGGGGTCATCAGGTGGTGCCAGAGCGGCGGGATCATCGCCACCACCAGGGTGGTGAGGTACCCGTTGATCATCATCGGCGCGTCGGCGTAGGGCCGGAGGTCCTGGTAGGCCACCTCGCCCTGCGCGTGGTGGTGCGAGTGCCGCGTCAGGTTGAACATGCTCCACGAGCTCACGCGCCGGTTGGTGTTCCACGAGTGCCGCGGCTGCACCGGCGTCGCCGGGTTTCGCACGATGCCGTAGTGCTCCATGTAGTTGACGATCTCCAGCAGCGCCTTGCCCCACAGCGCGCAGGCCGTGAAGAACACCGCCGCCCGCCATCCCCCCATCGCCCACGCCGCCGCCACCAGCGCCGCGCTCATCCCCTGACCGCGCAGCACTGCGTTGTGCCATGACCACACCGGCAGGCGCCGCTTCTCCAGGCGCTCTCGCTCGATGGCCCAGGCGCTGGCGTTGCCCTTCAGGGTCGAGGCCACGATGTGGAAGTACACGTTGCGTCCGCGCGGCGCCGTGGCGGGGTCGGCCTCCGTCGAGACGTAGCGGTGGTGGCCGTAGACGTGCTCGATCGCGAAGGTCGTGTCGAAGCTGAAGGCCAGCAGCCAGCGGCCGACGAACATCGAGACCCGATCCCAGGTGCGGTGGGTGAGCTCGTGCGCGGGGATGGTCCCCACCATGCCGATCATGAGGCCGGTGACGACCCAGGCCGAGACGTGGTGCCCGGCGCCGGTGGCCGCGCGGGCCGCGAGCACGTCGTAGCCGCTCAAGCCGGTGATCCAGCGGCCGAAGCCGAGGGGGTCGCCGGGGCTGACGCTCCACACGGCGGCGAAGACGATGAGCGAGAGCAGCGGCAGCGCCAGCCAGAGCTGCGCGGTCAGGATGCCGGGGTGGCGGTACGTCGGCGTGGAGGTGTCGTCGCCGCCGACGGCGTCGCCGACCATGTACAGCGCCAGGATCGCCGCGAGGCCGTAGGTGACGAAGCGCCCGCCGGCGAGCAGCGACGCCACCGAGAGCAGCCCGACGCCGTGGAAGAGGAAGAACTTCGCGTAGTGCAGGGCATCCCACGCCGACGGCGGTGACGGCGCGGCGAGGGCGGGGAGCGCGGCGGGGGGTAGCGCGGGGGCCGCGTCGTGCTGCGTGGTGAAGCGGTCGAAGTGCACCTGCGCGCGGGGCACGCCGCGCTCCCGGAGCAGCGCGAGCGCGCCGTCGATCATCCCGGGCGGGCCGCAGAGGTAGGCGTGGGCGCCCTCCGCGAGCAGGTCGGGGAGGGCGTCGGTGACGAGGCCCCGCGCGCCGGTCCAGGTGGTGTCGTCGGCCGCGGCCGAGAGCACCGGCACGAAGCGGAACGCCCCGCGCCAGCGCCCCGCGATGGCCTCGATCTCGTCGAGGGCGTAGAGGTCCGCCGCGGTGCGGGCGCCGAAGAGCATCGTGGCGTCGCGGGCGACGCCCGCCGCCACGGCCTCGTGGAGCATGGCCAGGATGGGCGCGAGCCCGCTGCCGCCCGCGACCAGCAGCAGCGGGGCCTCGGAAGAGCGCAGCCAGAAGTCTCCCGACGGGCCCTCGACCTGCACCGCGCGGCCGACGAGCCCGGTGTCATGGACCACCGAGGAGAAGCGCCCGCCGGGCACCTTGCGCACGAAGAAGGCCACCTCGCCGTCGGCGCGGGGCGGCGTCGCGAAGGAGTAGCTCCGCGCGACCCCGTCGAGGCCGTCGAGGCTCAGCAGCGCGAACTGCCCCGCGCGGTACCCGAGGGCCTCGTCGAGCTGCACCCGGAGCCGGGTGATGTCATGGGTGACCCGCTCCTGCGCCACGACGCGCCCGGCCACGCGGCGCCGCGGGGTGCCCGGCGCGAGCTCGACCTCGATGCGCACGTCGGACTGCGGCACGCTCTGGCAGGCCAGGATGTACCCCTGCTCGATCTCCTCGCCGGAGAGCAGATAGCCCGTCTCGGTGAGCTCCTTCACCGACCCTTCGATGAGCCGGCACTTGCAGCTCCCGCAGCCGCCGACGCGGCAGCTGTTGGGGAAGTCGACGCCGCTCCGCAGGGCCGCCTGGAGCACGGTCTCCCGCGCCTCGACGACGACAGGCAGGGCGTTGATGTGCGCGGTGATCGGGCGCCGGGTGGATCGCATCGTGGCCATTCGCTCTCCGTGGGTCGCTGAGCCTCTGGGGACGACGGAGACCCTAGGAATTCGTGGGCTCGGGAGACAGGTCCCGCGTTGACATCGAGGGGTCATTTATTGACAGTCGTCGTCGCGGCCCACTTCCGCGGGAGCATCGCTGATGCGCGACCAGGCCCTCACGCTGCCGGCGCTCTACCTCCGGCACATCGCCGAGCAGATTCGCAGCCACGGCGGCGACGTGGGGCAGTGGCTCGAGCGCAGCGGGTTGCGCGAGGCGCAGCTCAACGACCCCACGTGGACCCTTCCCCTGCCGGTGTTCCGGCAGCTCGTGCGCGACGCCCTGCTGCTCTCGAAGGAGCCCGCCCTCGGGCTGCTCGTGGGGGAGCGCCTGGGCGCCGCGACCCACGGCATCCTCGGCTACGCCGCGATGAACAGCGGCACGATCCGCGAGGCCCTCGGGCTGGTGGAGCGCTTCGCCCCGCTGCGCCTCTCGCTGGTGTCCGTCGGGCACGAGGAGACCCCGGGCGCGCTGCGCATCGTGTTCGCGGAGACCTACCCCCTGGGCGACATCCGCCGGCCGCTGCTCGAGGCCGTGGTGCTGAGCATCAAGAACATCCTCGACTCCATCTCCATGGGCGTCTGCCGCGTGGGCGAGGTGGCCTTCCCCTTCGAGCCCCCAGGCTACGCCGACCTGGCCCTCGACCTCTTCGGCGCCCCGGTGCGCTACGCGCAGTCCTGGGCGGGCTTCACGCTGCCGCTCCAGGCCCTGGACGTGCCGCTCAAGCTGGCCGACCCGGAGGCCTTCCGCGACGCCGCGATGATCTGCCAGCGCGAGCTCGACAAGCTCACGGCCAGCGAGTCGATGGCCACCCGGGTGCGCCGCCTGCTGCTGGAGAAGCAGCGGGGCTTCCCCTCGCTCCAGGTGACGGCGCGGCTCTTCTCCGTGACCCCGCGCACCCTCCACCGGCGCCTGCTGGAGGAGGGCACGTCGTTTCGGGGGCTGCTGGAGGAGGTGCGGCACACGCTGGCCGTCGAGCACCTGAAGTCCGGGCGCTTCAGCGTCGACGAGATCGCCTACACCCTCGGGTACAGCGACCTGGCCAACTTCCGCCGCGCCTTCAAGCGCTGGGAGTCGGTCGCGCCCTCGGCGTACCGCGCGCGCCACGCCGCCACCCGCGGCGCCGGGTGATCCCGCGCGGGCCCGGCCCTCACTTCACCGGGAGCGCGCCCGACGGCGCCTGCGCCGTCACCTGCACCCGGAAGCCCGCGCGCCGCGAGGGCGCGTACGACCCGATCCAGACGGTGGTCTCGCCCGCGCCGATGTCGGCGTCGATGAGGGGGTTGGAGCTGCCGCGCGAGTCGTCGGCGCACACCATGTCGCCGTTGGGCCCGCGGGCCAGCAGGGTGGTGTCGGCGCTCGACGTCACCGCGATGGTCACGTGCCGCGGGGTGCGCGTCAGCAGCCGCAGCTGCGGCGCCGTCGTGAGGTAGCCCGTGCACGAGGGCGACACCGCCCGCGCCTCCACCGTGCCGAAGATGATCCCGCGGTTCGTGGTCGTGGCCGGGCCGCGGTCGAGGTCGAGCGTCGCCACCGTGGGGCGTGCCTGCGGCGCGAGCCCGCCGGCCATCGCCGTCGCGGCGCCCGGCTCGGACGCGGTCGTGAGAGTGAAGGGCACGGTCTCGCCCGCGCTGTAGGTGCCCACCCAGACCTGCTGGTCGCCCGGCGGGAGCGTGACCGCGATGCGCGGCTGCATCGCGCCGCCCGAGTCGTCGTCGCAGTGCAGCGCCCCCGACGCGTCGCGCACCACCATCGTGAGGTCGCGCGTGGAGGCGGTGGTGAGCGTCACCCGCCGGTAGCCCGTCGTGCGCAACACCAGGTGGGGCGCGACCGGGAGGTGCCCGCGGCAGTCGCCGCGCAGGCCGCTGGCCGCGAAGGGCCCGCCCGCGAAGCCCGCCTGGCTGCTGGACGTGCCGGGGCCCGCGAGCGGCACCACGCCGAGGGTGGGCGGGGCGTTGTAGGCGAGCTCGCTGGCGAAGGGCAGCGCGCCCGGCGGCCCGGCCTGCACCTGGAGCGAGAAGCTGGACGAGAGGCGCTGGCGGTAGGTGCCGATCCAGACCGGGTACACGCCCGGGGCGAGGGGAACATCGAGCAGGGGGCTGTTGCCCGAGCCGCCGTCGTCGTCGCAGCGCCACGTGCCCGACGGGTCGCGCAGGGCCATGGTGAGGTCGTCGCTGGCGAGGGTGGTGAGGCGCACCTGCTGCGGGGCCGTCACCTGGATCGCGAACTGCGGCGCCACGGGGAAGTACCCCCGGCAGCGGGTGTCGATCGAGCCGCCGCGGATGGAGCCGCCCGCGACGCCCGAGATGGAGCGCGACAGCGGCGCGGCGCCGACCGGCACCGTGGCCACGGTGGGCCGCGCGTTGGGGTCGACCCGCGTGGCGAACACCGACCCGCCGCCGGCCCCGACCAGTGCCGCGACGACGCCGCCCACGGCCGCGATCGCCCCGAAGGCGACCATCACCGCCACGACGCCGGCGCCGCCACCCCCGGGCGCGGGCGCCGGCGGCGGGCGGTAGACGTAGGGCGGCGGCGGCGGGCCGAAGCCCTGCGGCGGGGGCTGCCACTGCGCCGGCGGCTGCCACCCTGGCGGGGTCTGGACCGCGGCGGTGCGCATCGAGCGCACCTGGCTGCTCGCGCCGCAGTAGCTGCACTGGGCCAGGCGCTGGCCCTCGACCACCGAGAGCGGGGCGCCGCACTTCTGACATTCGACGATCACGGGCGCGATGCTAACCCCGCGCAGGTCACTTGTCGGCCTCGGGGCGTAGCGTGACGCGGCCGAGCACGAGGCGCTTGTAGAGGTGCACCACGGTCACCAGGAGGGCGAAGACGAGCGGGCCGAGCAGGAGGCCGATGAAGCCGAAGGCCTGGAGGCCGCCGATGATGGCGAAGAAGAGCACCAGGGCGGAGAGCTTGGTGCCGCCGCTCATGACCAGCGGGCGCACCACGTTGTCGATGAGCGACACCACCACGACGCCCCAGAGGAGCATCACGATGGGCTTCCACATCGGCCCGCCGTGGCCGGCGCGGAGGAAGAGGTACGCCGTCGCAGGCGCCCACACGATGGCCGGGCCCACCAGGGGGATGAGCGCGAAGAGGGAGGCCACCACGCCCCAGAAGAGGGCGCTCGGGACGCCGGTGATCCAGAGGCCCACGGCGGTGGCGACGCCCTGCGAGAGGGAGGTGACCAGCTGGCCGCGGAAGGTGCTGTCGATCACGTCGCGGAAGGTGGCGGCGATCTCGCGGTTGGACGACGCGGGCAGCGGCGAGAGGGACGAGACCTCCTCGGTGAGCCGGTCGCCCTCGATGTAGAAATAGAAGGTCACGAGGAGCATCGCGAGGAAGCCGAAGGCCACGTTGGCGATGCCGCCGATGAGGCGCCCGCCGGAGGCGGCCACGAGGCCGGGCAGGCCGCGCACGGCCCCGAGGATGATCTGCTGCGGGTTGATGGAGGCGGCGGTGACGCCCGGGACGTTGCGCTGCACGACGCCCAGGAGGCGCACCACCCGCGGGTCGGAGTTGAGCCCGCGGAGGTCGACGTCGCGCAGGGCCTCGACCAGCGACGAGGCCTGCTGGAAGAGCAGCAGGGACATCAGCACCAGCGGGACGATCACCAGCAGGATGATGCCCAGGAGCATGATGGCGGCGGCGAGCTCGCGGCGGTTCTTGAGGCGCGCGCAGAGGCGGACGTAGGGCTTGTGGGTGACCGAGACGATCATCCCCGCGAAGAGGATGGGCGCGAAGTAGGGCATCAGGATGCGCCCCACGGTGGCGAGGATGACCCCGGCGAAGAGCGCGAAGGCGCTGAGCGCGAGCACCCGGTGCTCGACCGGCCGCGGCGGGATGGAGACGCGCTCGTCGAAGGGAACGATGGACTTCACGGGAGGTGCTTGTAGAGCGCCCCGACCGGGGTGACGAGCCCCTACGGGTCGGCCGTGGCGCCTGCGCCACGCACGGCGTGTCCACCATGAGCGAGGCCCTCGTCCCCTGCCCTGCGTGCCACCGTCACCTCCGCGCGAGCGAGCCCGCGTGCCCCGGTACGACCCCGGCGCGCCCGGTCATGGCCGCAGTCACCGGCCGCGTCGATCGGGCTCACACCAGGGGCCGACGCTCGCCGTGGTCGTCGAGCAGCTCGCGCTCGGGCCAGCGCACCGCCGCGAGCCGCGTGCGCCACGGCGCCGAGGCACCGAGCTCGCGCTCCTTGTAGCGGGCCCCGACGCTGAAGTCGGTGCAGAACGCGTTGCGCCGCCGGCCCACCCACGCGTTGGGCGCGGCGCCGGTGAACAGGTCGGGCTCGCCCTTGGAGTAGCTGCCGCGCGCGCCCGGATCCATCCAGCGCCAGTAGTGGCCGTAGAGCACCGGCGTCGGGTCGTCGTAGTGGTCCCACCAGCGCACCCGGTCGGTCATGCGCCAGCTGCCGCCCGCGAAGTACGGCCGCTCGGCCAGGGTCTCCAGGCCCGAGGTGATCACCCGCATCGGGTTGCCCCGCTGCCAGAGCGCGTCGCTGCGACCCACCGCCTCCAGCAGCGGGAGCGCCTCGTCGCGCGCCTTCAGCCGCTCGCCGTAGCGGTGCATCTCCAGGGCCCGCGCGGGCTCCAGCGCCGCGAGCTCGGCCTGCAGCTCGGGCGGACCCGGGTCGTCGCGGTGGATGCGCTCGGGCGACCAGCGGCCGAGCTCGCCCGCGAGGCGCGCGAGCGAGGCGTCGTCCCACACCGCGTGCACCACCCGGAGGTCGTCGCGGGAGAGCGCCACCGGCAGCTCGCGGAGGAAGGCCAGCACCCCGGCGCGCTCCCCCGGCGGGAGCCCCCGCGAGGCCGTGAACTCGCCCCGCGCCCGGTCGTGGTCGCCCTCGAAGAACCACCCGTTGCCGTGCTTCGGCACCTCGCGCAGCAGGTTGAGCTCGTGGTTGCCCAGGACCACCTGCGCCCGCCCCTCCCCCACCATCCTGCGGGCCAGCGCGAGCACCCCAGGGCTGTCGGGCCCGCGGTCGCAGAGGTCGCCGAGGAACACCAGCCGGCGCCCCTCCGGGTGCCCGCCGCCCGGATCGTAGCCGAGGCCCCGCATCAGGGCGTGCAGCGCGTCGAGCTCACCATGGACGTCTCCCACGACGTCGATCGGTCCGTCGAAGAGGCCTTGGAGGTAGGGGCTCGTCCGGGGGGTCATCGCGGGGGGTCTTCGCTCGGGTGCTACCACACCCGACGCCCGCGGGCGCCCGGCTGCCGGGATGGCGCCTCCAGGGAGACGCCGCCGGGCCCGGTGCTCCTGCGCCTCGCCCTGCCCCGAGCGGGCGAGGTGGGCGAGCGCGGGGCCGATCACGCCGACCACGGACCCCAGAGGTCAGCCCCTCAGCGCCTTCACCGCCCACGGCCGGGTCATCGCCACCAGCGCCCGCTCGGCCCAGCGCGCCGCGGCGCCCGGGCCCGTCGCCTCCAGCACCTCGAAGCCCTCGGTGCCCCCCTCGCGCAGGGCCGCGTCGAGGGCGTCGAGCCGGGCCGTCACCGCGGCCTCGTGCGCCGCGCGCGCCGCCGTCACGTCCTTCGTCCAGGGCAGCGCCTGCCCGATGGACATCAGCAGCTCCGGGCGCTCAGCCCCGCGGTGCTCATAACGGAGCCCGATGGGGACCGTCACGCACCTCGCCACCCGCGCCACCTCCGCGCTCCCCGCGCGGAAGCCCAGCGGGCGCTCGGTGACCGGGCGCTCTCGCCCCTGCGGAAACACCCACACCATCCGGCCCGGCGCGCTGAGCAGCCGCGCGGCGTAGCGCATCGCCCCGGCGCCGTCCGAGGGGTTGGCGAGGTCGACCCCGAAGGCCCCCACCATCGCGAAGAAGGGCAGCCGCAGGAGGTTGCCGGCGTCCATCATCGCGTGGCCGTCGCAGCGCAGCGTGTGCTCGGTGAGGTAGAGCACCACCAGCGGGTCCCACCACGAGGTGTGGTTGCTCACGATGAGCACCGGGCCCGCCGCGAGGGCGGCCCGCAGGTGGTCGAGGCCCTCGGCGCGCACCGCCGAGAAGCACTGCCGCAGCCGACCGCGCGCGTGCCGCGAGAACCACCACCGGAAGAGCCGATGTTTGCGCGCGGGGATCACCTCACGCCGCGCCCTTCGCCACCCAGCGCCCGCAGCACCCCGGCGCCCCATCGGCCGACCCCTCCGACGCCCAGCACCCGGAACACCCACCCGTACACCTCCGGCCGCCGCCGCGAGGTCGAGTGCAAGAAGCGCATGAACTCCGCGCCCGACATCTCGTCGCGCAACAAGCGCCCGTAGGCCTCGTCGCCCATCGTGTGCAGCGTGCCGAAGGCCGCGTCGAGCAGCCCGTTGAGCGCGCCCGCCTGCGTCGGGTCCGTCGGGGGCGACGCGATCATGTGGGCGAGCGCCCCGGTGCCGCGGTGCAGCGGCGTGTCCTGCACCACCGGGTCGGGCGCCGGGGCCTCCGCGTCGAGGGCGGCCATCACCCGCGCGCTCGCCGCCGACACCGAGCGCAGCGTCGCGCCGAATCCGCAGTAGGTGAGCGGCGAGTGCCGGGCCGCCGCGTCGCCCACCAGCACGATGCGCGGCGACGGCGGGCGCGGCGCGGCGCTCAGCCGCGACCACCCGGGGATGTACCCGAAGGTCGGCCGCTCGAGCTGGGCCGCGCCCCGCTTGTAGCGCGGCAGCGTGTCGAAGAAGCGGGCGTAGAGGTCGACCAGCGAGCCGTCGCCCACCCGCTCGCGCTTGTCGTAATAGAAGAGGTACACGGTGGTCTCGCCCGCCCGGCCGGGAAAGCCCTCCCAGATGTGCTGACGGCCCGCCTCCACGCCCTCCGTCGTCACCAAGATCTCCCCCACCGCGGGGTCGATCTCGTCGGCGGCGCCGCCCTCCGCGAGGCCCGTGAGCACGCCGCCCACCGTCGGACAGATGAGGTCCGCCGTGGCCGACGGGCTCGCCGCGCCGCGGGCGTCGATCATCACCCGCGCCAGCACCTCCGAGGCCGCGCCGCCCCGGTCGACGAAGCGCAGCGCGATCGAGCGCTCGCCCGACGCGTGCCCCGTGAGCGCCCACCCGTCGTGGAACACCACCCCGAGCGACTCCGCCCGCCGGCGCACCAGCGCCAGGAGCGCGCCCGCGTCCACCGAGCGGTCGAGCACGCCCGTGACAGGGTATGTCCCACCGCCATGCCAGCGGCAGAAGCCCTCGCGGTAGCGCGCGACGACGAGCCCCGCGAGCTCGTCGGCGGTGATCACCCCCATGGCGACGAGGGCGTCGAGCTCGCGCGCCGAGGCGTTCCACTCGCGGTGGGTGGCGCCTGCGCGGCCGCGGTCGAAGACGTGCACCCGCGCGCCGAGCGCGGCGAGCACCGGGGCGTAGAGCAGCGAGAGGCCCGCCCCCACGAGGGCGACGTCGCAGTCGGTGGGGTCGTCGCGGCCGGGGGCGCGGGCCGGGGGGCGGTCGTCCGCGGGGGGATGGCTGCGGGTGGCGTCGAGGTGCGCGAGCCGCTCGAGCAGCTCGGGGCCCGCGGCCTCGCGGACCAGCGCGCGGGCTTCATCGGGGGTCATCGGAGCTGTCCCTCACGACGCGTGACCTCACCCCCCCAGCCCCGTCTCCATGAATGGAGAGGGGGAGCAAACAGGGGAAGTTCAGGCGATTTCATCGCACTCCGCTCCCCCTCTCCATTCATGGAGAGGGGGTTGGGGGGTGAGGTCACGCGACGCGTTGGAGAACCGCTCCATCACCACCACCTCGGCGGTCATTCAGGCCACCGCCTCCACGAGGAAGCGCACCGCGGGCAGCGCCGGGGGGTCGTCCGCCGCGGGCGCCCGGTCGGCCGTGAACCACGCCCCGTACGCTCTCGCCAGCAGCCCCAGCTTGCGCCCGCCGGGCACCACCGCGCGCGTCGCCACGGAGTCGCAGCCGCGGCGCCGCAGCTCGGCCCCGATGTCGGAGTAGAGCAGCCGCGCCGCGCGGATGGCCATGCGGCAGCCGCGCGGCAGCATCGCCACGCCCGCGTCGGAGCGCGCGTACAGCCGGTCGGCCTCGGCCAGCGTGCGCTCGATGACCGCGCCCAGCGGTGCGCTGAAGCTCGGCGCGCGCAGCAGGGCCTCGACGTCGACGCCGGCCTCCTCGAGCCAGGCCGCGGGGAGGTACACCCGGCCGTTGCGGGCGTCTTCGCCCACGTCGCGGCAGATGTTGGTGAGCTGCATCGCCACGCCGAGGTCGCAGGCGCGCGCCAGCACGCCGGGGTCCCGGCGCCCCATGAGCACGGTCATCATCACGCCGACCGTCGCCGCCACGCGGGCGCAGTAGCCCTGGAGGGCGTCCAGGTCGGCGTAGCGCCTGCCCTCGACGTCCCACGCGAAGCCGTCGAGCATGGCCTCGAGGACGGCGCGCGGCAGCCCGAAGCGCTTCGCTACCACGGCGAGCGCGCGGTCGACCGGGCTGTCGTTGGGGACGCCGTCGTAGATCTTCTCGAGGCGCTCGCGCATGCGGGCGATGGCCTCCGGGGCGTGCTGCGGGGACACGAGGTCGACCGCGTCGTCGGCCACGCGGCAGAAGGCGTAGAGCACCGACGCGGGGCCGCGCACCCGGCCGGGGAGGAAGAGCGACGCGGCGTAGAAGCTCTTCGACCCGGCGCGGAGGATCTCCCGGCAGCGCCGGACGTCGTCTTCGTAGGGGTCAGGCAGGGCGAGCATCGGGCACCACGGTGTCGAGCACCCGCGCCGAGGACAGCACCCCGGGCATGCCCGCGCCGGGGTGCGTGCCGGCGCCGACCAGGTAGAGGTTCTCGATGTCCTCGCTCTGGTTGTGCGGGCGAAACCACGCGCTCTGGGTGAGCACGGGCTCCATCGCGAAGGCCGCGCCCTTGAAGGACAGGAGGTCGTCCTGGAACTGCTGCGGCGTGAGCACCCGCGAGCTCACGACGTGCTTCGCGAGGTCGGGCATTATGGTCTTCGACAGGTAGGCCTCGATGGAGCGACGGTACGCTTCGCCGCGCTCGGCCCAGTCGATGTTGGCTTCGAGGTGCGGCACCGGCGAGAGCACATAGAACCCGTCGCAGCCCTCCGGGGCCATCGATGGATCGGTGGCCGTCGGGCGGTGGAGGTAGAGCGAGAAGTCCTCCGCGAGGATCTTCTTCTCGAAGATGTCGTCGAGCAGCTCGCGGTAGCGCGGACCCAGCAGGATGGTGTGGTGCGCGACGTCGTCGTACTTCCGGTCGGTGCCGAAATACCAGACGAAGAGGGACATGGAGTACCGCGCCCGCTCGATGCGCGCGTCGGTCCAGGTCTTCCGGGCCTCCGGTGCGACGAGGTAGCGGTAGGTCCACGCCGAGTCGGCGTTGGAGACCACCACCGCCGCGGGGATGAGCTCTCCATTGACCAGCTCGACCCCGGTGGCCCTGCGGCCGTCGAGGGTGATGCGCTTCACCTCCGCGCCGCAGCGCACGGCGCCGCGCTGCGACACCTCGATGAGGTTCACCAGACCCTTGACGAGCTCGCCGGTCCCCCCGATCGGGAAGTGCACACCCCACTTCCGCTCGAGAAAGGCGATGAGGGTGTAGATCGACGTGGTGCTGAAGGGATTGCCCCCCACCAGCAGCGGGTGAAAGCTCATCACCTGCCGGAGCTTTTCGTGCTTCAGGAACTTCGACACCAGCCCGTACACCGTACGGTAGCTCTCCAGCTTCACCATCTCAGGCAAGATCTTGAGCATCGAGAACACGTCGGGAAACGGCACGTGCGCGAGCTTCTCGAAGCCCACCCGGAAGATGTCCTCGCTCATGCGCACGAAGCGCTCGTAGCCGTCGACGTCGGCGGGGGAGATCTTCGCCACCTCGGCGCGCATCGCCGCGGCGTCGCCCGTGTAGTCGAAGTGCGATCCGTCGTGGAAGCGGATGCGATAGAACGGCGTCACCGGCCGCATGTCGACGTCATCGGACATCTTCCGACCGCACAGCGCCCACAGCTCTTCGAAGAGGAATGGCGCCGTCACCACCGTCGGCCCCGCGTCGAACACGAAGCCGTCCTGGCGGTGCACGATGGCCCTCCCTCCGGGCGTGTCGGACTTCTCCAGCACCGTCACCCGATAGCCGCGAGCGCCCAGGCGCACCGCGGCCGCGAGGCCCCCGAAGCCGCTGCCGATGACCACCGCGTGAGGCCTGCGGTCGGTGGTGTCACCCTGTGGAGAATTATCCATCGTTGATCTGCCCTTGGGCCCTCTCTATCATCGACCGCGGTGGTGAAGTAGCGGTACGACGACGCGTTGCTGCTCGTGAGAATGGATGCATGAAAGTCGCGCCCGGTCGCTACCGAATCAACGTGGTCGCTGAATTGACGGGCGTCCCGGCGGCGACGCTGCGCGCCTGGGAGCGGCGCTACGGCATCCCGAGCCCGGCCCGCACCGCCGCGGCGTACCGGCTGTACAGCGACGACGACGTGGCGGAGCTCAAGCGCCTGCGCGACCTGTGCGCGAGCGGCCTCGCCATCGCGGAGGCCGCCCGCATCGTGCACGGCGACCGCGCGACGGCCCCCGCCGCGCTGCCCCCGACCGCGGGCGACCTGCCGCCGGCGGCCTCCCTCGCCCTCGACGCCGTCGTCGCCGCGGTGCGCGCCTTCGACACCGATCGGCTGCAGCAGGAGCTCGCCCGAGCACTGTACATCGGCAACGCGCAGGAGGTCTTCGACCAGGTGCTCGGCCCCGCCCTGCGGCGCATCGGCGACCTCTGGCACGACGGCAGCATTTCCATCGCCCACGAGCACGCCGCGTCAGGGCTCATCCAGAGCGCCGCGGGCACCCTGGCGCGCCTCGCGCAGCCCAGCGACGCCCGCTGGCGGGTGCTGCTCGCGTGCGTCGAAGACGAAGACCACGTCATCGGACTGCACGGCGTCGCGATCCAGATGGCGGCCTGGGGCATCCGAACGGTGAACCTCGGCGCGCGCACGCCGCCGGGGGCCGTCGCCGATGCCATCCAACAGCTCGACCCCGACGCCGTCGGTCTCTCCGTCACCCTGGTGCGCGACGCCGCGCGCGACGCCGCGCGCCTCGACGCCTACGCCGCCGCGTGCGCGGGTCGGCCTTGGTTCGTGGGCGGTGCCGGGGCGGTCGCGCTCGCCGGGCACGTGAGCAAGGTCGGAGGCATTGCGCTCGTGGGCGCGCTGTCCGATCATCGGATGTCCCTCGAGCGCGCGCTCTCCCAGCGCGGCGCAACGCGGCCCTGAGTCCCGCACGGCCCCCCTCCCTCCCCTCCGACGGGGGGGGAGGGGGGGGGCCCAGACGACCATGCATGGAGATCGAAACGTGAACACGCGGTTGTGGCTGACCCTGGGCCTCGGGCTCGCATCGTTGTCCGCCAGCGCCGACCCGGTGCCCGACGCCGGGCCACCCCCCGCTGCGCCCGCTGCGCCCGCTGCGCCCGCTGCGCCCGAGACGGTGGTCGCGCCTGCGCCTGCGGCCCCGCTCCCCCCGCTGGCGCCGGACTTCTCCCTGGAGGGCACCAGCGGCCGCACCCGCCGGCTGCGCGACTACCAGGGCCAGGTGGTGATCCTCATCTACGAAGACCGCGACTCCAACCAGCAGAACAACGACCTCAAGCGCGAGCTCGCCGAGCGGGCGCGCGCGCAGGACCTCACCCACGACGTCGCGGTGGTCCCGGTGGCCAACCTCAGCGGGTACAGCTTCTGGCCGGCGGCGGGCTTCGCGCGCGACGCCGTCATCGACATCGCCCGCGAGCAGGGCATGGAGATCCTGATGGACTGGACCAGCGCGATGTCCGGCGCGTACCGCTTCCGCCCGTCGACCAGCTACGTGATGGTGCTCAGCCGCGAGGGGCGCGTGCTCTTCCGCCACGCCGGGGCGCTGCCGCTGCGCGCCCGCATGCGCTTCTTCTCGGTCATCGGCGAGGCGATGGCGCGCCCGGGCTGAGACCCCTGCGACGCCGCAGCCCGAGGGCCACGAGGGCCATCAGCCAGGCCCCGCTCGGGCGGGTGCGCGTGGGGGGCGTGCGGCACCCGCAGCCGGGCTCCTCCGCCGGGGGCGCCTCGGCGGTCGCGTCTTCAAGGGCCCCGGGGCCGGTGTCGGTCCCGACGTCGACGGGGGCGGAGCCGAGGTCCCGCGCCGCGGGGGCGTCGACGCCGTTGTCCCTCGGCACGTCGCGCGCCGCGTCGAGGGGGACGTCCCTCGGGACATCCCTCGGGACATCGATCACCACCGGGGTGTCGGTACCGACGTCTCTTGCCACATCGATGGACACGTCTCTTGCCACATCGAGGACCACCGGGACGTCCCTGGGCGCGACGCCGGCGTCCGTGGGGTCGGTCACGCTCAAGAGCCGCTGGTAGGCCTCGATGAGGGCCCCGTAGGTGGGCGCGTAGACGTTGCCGAAGCCGCTGACGGCCCGCTGGATGTTGAAGTGCAGGTGGATGGTGGTGGCGGTGCCGCCGAAGTTGTTGGAGACCTTGCCGATGCGGTCGCCGCGCACCACGCGGGCCCCGACGGCGACCTGCACGCTGCGTAGGTGGAGGTAGTCGTAGCGGGTGCCGTCGTCGCCCATGAGGTACACGGAGTACGAGCCCACGTTGGTGACGCGCCCGGTGGCGGCGGCCACCGACCAGTGCACGTTGTCCTGGCAGTTGGCGGCGCGGATGTCCTGCCCCTGGTGCCCCGTCCCCGACGGGCACATCGGCATGTCCCACGAGCGGCTCTCGCAGTAGTTGTCGCGCCACGGGTACGAGCGATTGCGCGCGTCGCACTGCGAGCCGCTCGGGCCGGAGTTGCCCCCGACGCCCCACACCTGCGAGTTGGCGTAGGCGGGCCCGCTCTCGATGGGGAAGCGCATCCCGGGCGCGTAGCTGGTCATGTCGGGTCGGCCCCGGCCGCTGCCCGTGACGAGCTCCCCGGCGGGGCGGTAGGTGAACTGCGCGAAGGCCGGCGAGGCGCAGAGCGCGAGGGCGGCGGCGAGGGCGGGGCGCTTCACGGGCGCACCTCGACGAGGGAGGCCGCGAGCGCGCGGAGGTAGTCCTCCTGCACGCAGCGGGCGTCGAGGTCGGGGCGGTTGCTGCACTCGACCTCCAGCGACCAGGCGACGCCGTTCTCCTCCCAGGTGGCGACGCGGATGAGCTCGTTGCGCGACACCGTGGCGGGCACGCCGCGCAGGGTGGACGCGTGGCGGAGCACCTCGCCGGGCGTCGGGTCGTGGCGGTTGGCGTTGCCGTGGATGGAGACCGTGACGTCGGCCAGGGGGATGGACGCGGCGACCCAGCGAGGCCCCGCGGTGACGACGGCGACGGCGACCATGCGCTCGTCGCGCGGCAGCAGCAGCGGGACGGCGGCGGCGTCGAGCTCGCGGCGCGACTCGGGGCGCAGCAGGTCGCGCAGGCGGCGCGGGTCGGCGGGCGCGAGCGGCGACGGGGGCGACGGGGCCACGACGGTGGGCGGCGTCACGGGCGCGGCGGCGGGTGGCGTCGGGTCGCGGCGGCACGCGAGGAGGAGCAGCGGGAGCGTGAGGGCGGCGGGGCGCATGGCAGTGTGCGCAGGGGACACCGCCGGGCGCGCGGCGGTCAAGGCGCCCGTCGCACCCGAGCGGGCGCTCAGTCCGCCCCGTCGTGGTCGTCCATCGACTCGTCGGGGCCGTCGGGCTCGGGCGCCACGGGCGGCGGGGCCATCCCCGCGACGGGCATCCCCGAGGGCGGCGGCGCCGCCTCGCCGACCGGGGCGAGGGTCTCGCCGTTGACGGCGATCTGGTCGAGCTCGGCACCGCGCTGGAGGGCGTCGCGCTCGAAGCGCTCGCGGGCGGCCGCCGGCACCGCGTGGCGCCCGCCGTGGAGGCTCAGCGGGTCGATGAACACCCCACCCCGCTTCACCGAGAAATGCAGGTGGGGTCCGGTGCTGCGCCCGGTGGTGCCGACGTAGCCGATGAGCTGGTGCGGGCGCACCCGCAGGCCCGGGCGCAAACCCGCGGCGAAGCGCGACAGGTGGCAGTAACCGGTCTCGACGCCGAGCTGCGGGTGGCGCACGCGGATGAGGTTGCCGGAGGGGCCCGCCGGGCCGACGGAGAGCACCGTGCCCTCCGCGGGGGCGTAGATGGGGGTGCCCGTCGGGGCCGCCCAGTCGACGCCGTTGTGGGGCTTGAGCACGTGCAGCACCGGGTGCATGCGCCGCGGGTTGAAGCGCGACGTGATGCGGGCGCTCGGCACCGGCGAGCGCAGCGGGCCGCGCTCCCAGGACATGCCCTGCGCGTCGAACCACTCCCCCGCGCCCGTGGAATATGTCACCAGGTAACCGCGCCGCCGCCCGAGGGCCCCGCGGTAGTCCACCGCGAGCACGCGCCCATAGCGGAAGAACTGGCCGTTCATGCGCTCCTCCTCGACGACGATGCGCAGCACGTCGCGGGCGAGCAGGCGGGGCGGGAGGTCCATCGCCGCGAAGGCCTCGGCGATGCGCGGCACCACGTCGGCGTTGAGCCCCGCCGCGCGCAGCGACGCCTCGACCGAGCCCTCCACCCGGAGGCCCGCGCGCACGGTCTCGGTGCGCATCACCACCTCGACGCGCTCGCCCCGCCACTGGCCCGCGTCGTCGCGCACGGCGGCCCACACCTGCGTCGTGGCGCGGCGGTACTCCACCCGCCGCAGGGCCCCGGTGCCGGGCTCGCGCATCGCCGCCACCCGGTCGCCCGGCTGGAGCGCGCGCATGTTGATGAAGGCGTCGAGCGCCGCGATGGCCCGGCCCACCTCCGCGCGGGGCACACCCACGGCGCGCAGGGCCGCCGCGAGCGGGCGGCCCGCCCCGATGCGCTGCTGGGTGGTCTCGTACTGCGGCCCCGCCGGGGGGAGGGCCCCGGCGTCCGCGGGCGCCGCGGCCGCGAGGGCGTACACGGTCGGCGCCGCGACGGCGGCGGGCGGGGGTGGGGCGCTCCGCACCGCGGCCGCGGCGACGGGGGGTGGCAGCGCGCGGGTGGCGTGCACGATGCCGAGCCCGACGGCGCCGAGCGACGCGCCGAGGAGGGCCCCGAGCGCCGCGACGCCGAACACCAGCCGCGCGCCCACCCCCGCGGGCCCCTCGTCGGGCAGCGCCGCCATGCGCTTCGGCATCCGCACGACGGGGTCGGGCTCTTCCACCAGGGGAAGCTCCGGACGCGGGTGCTCCGACTCGACGGCCATCGGCGGGACGACTAGCAGTCCGCCCGCGCCTGCGGCAAGGGAGGCCCGTCGCCGCCCATCGGGGCGTGATAGATCCCACCGCGGCCACCGATGCTCCTCCCGCTTGTACTGCAGCTCGCCGGGCTCGCGCGCCCGACCTCGGTGTTCACCGAGTGGTCCCTCGTCGAGCGGGCGCCCCGCGCGGAGCACGTCACCGCCCGCGCCGACTACCGCCGCCGCGACGGCGCCGTCGGGCTCCTGCCGCAGGTGTTGCAGCACGGTCCCCGCCCGAGCGCCCGCGTGGCCGGCACTGGGGCGCTGCTCCCGGTCACCGCCCACTCCGCGGGGTGGTGCGTGCCGCTCCCGCCCGGCGACCGGCCCGAGCTCCGCGTGGTCGCCGAGGTCACCCGGGCCATTCCCCGGCCGCGGGCCTTCCGCACGGCGTGGCCGCGCTTCGTCGCCGAGGGGGTGCCCAGCCGGCAGCTGGTGGTGCTGCCGCGCGCCCTCATCGACGACGTGCCCGACGGGTGGACCTGCCCGCAGGAGCCCGTGCGGGTGGTGCCCTGCGTCACCCGCCGCGAGCGCCCCGAAGCCCTGGTGCGACACCTCCCGGCGCTCCCCTCGCCGCGGTGGTCGCGCGGGCTCGCGGCGGTCCTCGCGGCCCTCGCGCTCGGGGCCGCCTACGCGCCGCGGGAGGGTCGCCTGGAGCGCTTCGCCGGCGCGGCGGGCGGCGCCACGGTGGGCCTCGCGCTGGCGCTCGCGCTGGTGGGCGCGTCGGTGCTCGCGTGGGGCCCCGCGCTGGCCGTGACGGTCCCGGCGCTGACGGCGGCGGGGGCCATCGCGTCGGCTTCGGCCGCCGGGCGCATCGCGGGCAGCGCCGCGCTCGCCGCGGTGCCCTTGATGGCCGTCGCGGGGGCGCGGGTCGAGCTGGTCGTCGGGGCCGCGGTGGCGCTCGCGGCGGCGGCGGTCGCGGGCCTCGCGCGGCGGGCACCCCACCTTCCAGGAGGGTCGTCGAAGTGAGCAGGGTGCTCATCGTCTCCAACCGGCTCCCGATCACGCTTGGGGTGTCGGCCGAGGGCTTCACGGTGGAGCGCAGCAGCGGCGGGCTCGCGACGGGGCTCAAGCCGGTGCACGAGGCCGGCGGCGGGCTCTGGATCGGCTGGCCGGGCTCGCGGCGCGCGGTCCCGGCGGCCTCGCAGGCGCTGCTCGACGAGCGCCTCGCCGCGCTCCAGGTGGTGCCGGTGGCGCTCTCCGACGAGGAGGTGGAGCCGTACGACGAGGGCTACTGCAACGGCGTCCTGTGGCCGTTGTTCCACTCGTTTCCGAGCCGGCTGCCGCTGGAGACGGCGGACTTCTCGCTCTACCACGACGTCAACGCCCGCTTCGCCCGCGAGGTCGCGCGGCACCACCGCCCGGGCGACGTGGTCTGGATCCACGACTTCCAGCTCATGCTGGTGCCGCGGATGCTCCGCGAGCTCATCCCCGACGTGACCGTCGGGTTCTTCCTGCACATCCCCTTCCCCTCGCCGGACATCTTCCGCACGCTGCCCTCCCGCGAGGCGCTGCTGGAGGGCCTGCTGGCCTCGGACCTCATCGGCTTCCACACGGCCTCGTACGTGCGCAACTTCGTGTCGTCGGCGCTGCACGTCCTGGGGGCCGACTCCGACGTCGACCGCATCCGGTGGCAGGGTCGCGCGGCCAACCTCGGGGTGTTCCCGATGGGGGTCGACGCGCCGGGGTACCAGCGCCTCGGCGAGTCGCCCGAGGTCGCCGCGCTCGCGGCGGAGTTTCGCGGCGCGCCCGGCGAGCGCCTGCTCGTGGGCATCGACCGCCTCGACGACACCAAGGGCATCCCCCGCCGGCTGCTCGCGTACGAGCGCATGCTCGCCGAGCACCCCGAGCTCCACGGCCAGGTGCGCCTGGTGCAGGTCGCGGTGCCGTCGCGCACCGACGTCGAGGCCTACGCCGAGCTGCGCCAGCAGGTCGACGCGCTCATCGGGCGCATCAACGGCCGCTTCGGGTCGCCGCGCTGGGCCCCCGTGCACTACGTCTACCGCAACCTCTCGGAGCAGCACGTCGTGGCCCTCTACCGCGCCGCCGACGCGCTGCTGGTGACGCCCCTCCGCGACGGGATGAACCTCGTGGCCAAGGAGTTCGTCGCCGCGCGCTCGGACGAAGACGGGGTGCTGGTGCTGAGCGAGTTCGCGGGCGCGGCGACGGAGCTCGCCGAGGCGCTGCACGTCAACCCCTACGACATCGAGCGCTCCGCGGCGGCGTACCACCGGGCGCTGGTGATGCCCGCGGCCGAGCGGCGCGCGCGGATGCAGACCCTGCGGCACCGGGTGTTCTCCTACGACGTCCGGTGGTGGTCGAGGACCTTCCTCGCCAACCTCGCCCGCAGCGGCCAGCGGACGGACCACCACCCGCCGGGGTACTCCGCCCCCGCGGACGTGGCGCACGCCGCCGAGGCGATGACCGCCGCGCGCGCCGCCGGGGCGCTGGTGCTCCTGCTCGACTACGACGGCACCCTGGTGCCCATCGCGTCGACCCCGGAGCTGGCGCAGCCCGACGACGCCCTGCGCGCGCTCCTGTCGCGGCTCGCGGCCTGCCCGGGCCTGGCGGTGCACGTGGTGAGCGGGCGCGGGCGCGACGTGCTCGAGGCCTGGCTCGGCGGGCTCCCGGTGGGCCTCCACGCCGAGCACGGGCAGTGGTCGCGCACGCCGCTGGGCTCGTGGGTTGGCGGCGAGCTGCCGCCCGACCCGTGGCGCGACCGCGCGCTGGAGATCCTCGAGGACTTCGCCGCGCGCACCCCGGGCTCGCTGGTGGAGCGCAAGCGCTCGGGCCTCGCGTGGCACTACCGCATGGCCGACCCGGAGTACGGGGTGCTCCAGGCCAACGAGCTCAAGGTGCACCTCGCGTCGCTGCTCTCCAACGCCCCGGTGGAGGTGCTCTCGGGCGACAAGGTGGTCGAGCTGCGACCCTCCGGGGTCAATAAGGGCCGGGTGGTGACCGCCGTCCTCGCCGGGGCGCCGGAGGGCACCGTGGTCGCGGCCTTCGGCGACGACCGCACCGACGAGGACCTCTTCGCCGCGCTCCCGCCCGACGCGCTCTCCTTCCACGTGGGCGTCGCGCCCAGCCGCGCGCGCCTCCGCCTGGCCACCGTCGACGACGTGCGCGCCCTCCTCGCCGGGGTCTGTCCGTAGCGGCCGGGCGCTCGGCTCAGCTCAGCGCCTGCGCCACCGCGGCGTCGCGCTCCACCGGGAGGCGCATGGCGTTCCACGCCAGCATGCCGCCGCGGAGCGAGGCCACCTGGGTGAACCCGAGCGCCATCAGGGCCAGCGCGGCCTTCGCCGAGCGCCCGCCCGAGCGGCAGATCAGCACCAGCGGCGCCGACCGGTCCCACGCCCCCGCCGCGGCCTCCACCGTCGCCAGCGGCGTCAGGCCGGAGCCCGGCACGTGCCCGAGCTCGTTGTTGAACTCGCCCACCTCGCGCACGTCCACGAGGCGCCCGACGCGCGGGTTGGCCGCCAGCCACTCGCAGGTCACCTCGGGCACCCCCGCGGGGCTCAGCTCCACCAGCGCCCAGGTGGCGGCCGGCGGCGCCTCGGCGCTCACCAGCAGCCCCTGCGGAACACCGCAGTGCAGGTTGGCCGGCAGCGCCACGTCGATCTTCTTCGGGTACGCCAGCTGGAGCTTCGACATCGTCTCCACGAACTCGTCCTCCGTGCGCGTCGTGGCGAGCCGCGGGTTCCAGCGCTTCTCCTCGCCGACGGTCGACACCGTGCGGCCCTTGTAGTCGTGGCCCGGGTACACCCGCGTCGCGTCGGGCAGCGAGAAGAGCTGCTCGTGCACCGAGTGGTAGAGCGTCCGCGCGCTGCCCTGCTGGAAGTCCGTGCGGCCGCAGCCGCGGATGAGCAGCGCGTCGCCGGTGAAGGCCATCGCGTGGTCGTCGGTCACGTAGGTCACGCAGCCCGACGTGTGCCCCGGGGTCTGCCGCACCTCCAGCGCGTGCGCGCCGAACACCACCCGGTCGCCGTGCTGCACCATCCGGTCGGCGCACCCCGTGCCCGCGGCCTCGGAGAGCGCGGTCTTGCAGCCCGTCTTCGCCCGCAGCGTGCCGAGCGCCGTCACGTGGTCGGCGTGGACGTGGGTGTCGAGCGCCCAGGCGAGCGTGAGGTCGAGCTCGCGCAGCACCTGGAGGTCGCGCTCGACCTGCTCCAGCACCGGGTCGATGATCACCGCCTCGCGCGTGTCCTCGTCGGCGAGCAGATACGTGTACGTCGAGGTATCGGGGTCGAACAGCTGTCGCATCAACATGGTCATGGCTCCTTCTTGGGCTGTAACACTGTGCAACGGGCGGGCCGCTGGCGTCACCCGTAGATCGTCCGCACGCGGTGCGACCGGCGCATCGACCGCCGTCTCGTGTGTTTCACCCAGTTGTTTCATGGCGTTTCCTGCCACGCGCCGGGGCCCGCGGAGGAGCAGGGAACGCCGCGCGGCACGCGCCTCGCTACTGCGCCGCGGACATGTTCATCCTCGGCGTCGTACTGGCCGTGCTGATCGGGGTCTCGCTGGGTCTGCTGGGCGGCGGCGGATCGATCCTGACGGTGCCCATCCTCCTCTACGTGTTCCGGCTCCCGCCCGAGCAGGCCATCGCCTCGTCGCTGCTGGTGGTGGGCGCCACGAGCGCCGCCGCGCTCATCCCCCACGCGCGCGGCGGACGGGTGCGCTGGCGCACCGGGCTGAGCTTCGGCGCGGCCAGCATGGCGGGCGCCTACCTCGGCGGCCGGCTCTCGGCGCACATCCCCCCGTCCGTCCTGCTGCTCGCCTTCGGCGCGATGATGCTCCTCACCGCCGGGGCGATGCTGCGCGGCCGGCGCGAGGCCAGGCCCGACGCCGCGGAGACCGGCTCGCCGCTCGCGCGCATCGTGGCTCAGGGCCTCGCGGTGGGCGCCGTCACCGGCCTCGTCGGCGCGGGCGGCGGCTTCCTCGTCGTGCCCGCCCTGGTGCTGCTCGGCCGGCTCCCGATGACCGCCGCGGTCGGCACCTCGCTGCTCGTGATCGCGCTCAACAGCGCCGCGGGCCTCGCCGGGCACCTCGCGCGCACCGAGCTCCCCTACGGGGTCGCGCTCCCGGTCGCCGCCGCGGCGGTGCTGGGCAGCTTCGTGGGCAGCCGCCTCGCCGGGCGGGTCGCGCCGGACACCCTCCGCCGCGGCTTCGCGTGGTTCGTGCTGGCCATGGCCATCTTCGTGCTCGGCCAGGAGGTGCCCCGGCTCTTCGGCGTGAGCGTCTCGCTCGCCCGCCACTGGCCGATCTTCGTCGCCGCCCACGGGGCCCTGCTCCTGGTCGCGGTGGCGCAGACCGCCCGGCGCCAGCGCCTCGCCCACGCGGGGTGAGAAACACTGTTTCACGGTGTACCCTCCCCGGGGTGAAGCGCCCCGCCCCGCCCGCAGACCCCCTCCACATCGCAGCCCTCGCGCTCGAGTCCCTCGGCGGACCGGCCCTCCTCCTCGACCCCGCGCTCCGGGTCGTCGCCGCGTCGCCGGGCGTCGAAGGCCTCCTGGGCGAGGCGGTGCGCCCGGGCGCCCTGGCCCCGCGGGTGCTGTGCGGCGACTCCCTCGATCGCCCCATCGCCGAGGCCCTCGCGGCGGGGCGGGCGGTGACCGGCGCGGTGCTGCGACCCCGGCGCGGCGGGGCCCTGCGCTCGCTGCGGGTGCGCGCGACGCCGGTGGGCGCCGACGGGGGAGCGCCCCCGGCGGGGTGGCTGCTGCTGCTCGACGCGCAGGACGAGTTCGCCCTCGACGCCCCCGACGCCCCGCTGCTCTTCCACGGGATGTGGACCGGCGACCCGGCGATGAAACAGATGTTTCACGTGCTCCAGCGGGCCGCGCGCCGGGACGTCCCGGTGCTGGTGCGGGGCGAGACCGGCGCGGGCAAGGAGCTCGTCGCGCGCGCCCTGCACGACCTGTCGCCGCGGTCGCGCGGGGCCTTCAAGGCGATCAACTGCGCGGCCCTTCCCCCGTCGCTGCTGGAGAGCGAGCTCTTCGGGCACGTGAAGGGCTCGTTCACGGGCGCGACGCGCGACCACGCGGGGATCTTCCGCGCGGCCGACCGGGGCACGCTCTTCCTCGACGAGATCGCCGAGACCCCGCTCGACCTCCAGGCCAAGCTGCTGCGCGTGGTGGAGACCCGCACGGTGATCCCCGTGGGCGGGAGCGAGCCCATCGCGGTCAACGTGCGCCTGGTGGCCGCGACGCACCAGTCGCTGCGCCGCGCGGTCGAGCTCGGCCGCTTCCGCGCCGACCTGATGTACCGCCTGCGGGTGGTGCCGCTGTTCATCCCCGCCCTGCGGGCCCGCGCGGGCGACGTGGCCCTGCTCACGGCGCGCATCGTCGACGAGCTCAACGGCGCCGGCGAGCGCCACGTCGCGCGGGTCTCCCCCGGGGCCCTCGGCGCGCTGGCGCGCTACCCCTGGCCGGGCAACGTGCGCGAGCTGCGCAACGCGCTCCAGTACGCCTTCGTGATCGGCGAGGGGCCGGTGCTCACCGAGGCCGACCTCCCCCCGGAGATCACCTCCGGCGAGCCCGACGAGGCGCTCGCCCCGGCGCGGGTCAACCGCCCGCCCGCGGTCGAGGGCTCCCCCGAGGCGCAGCGGATACAGCGGGCCCTGGAGCGCACCGGGGGCAACCGGACGCGCGCCGCGAAGATCCTCGGGGTGAGCCGCGTGACGCTGTGGCGACAGATGCGCGAGCACGGCCTCGCGGCGCCCGGCGGAGCGGGCGACTGACGGGAGGCGCGCGGTGGGGATCTACCGCGTCACTGCGCGACGAAGCCGCCGTCGACCAGCATCGCGGTGCCGGTGACGAAGGAGGCCTCCGGGGAGGCGAGCCAGAGCGCGGCGGCGGCGACCTCCTCCGCGCGGCCGAGGCGGTGGATGGGGTGCATCGCCTCCATCGCGGCGCGGACGCCCGGGTCGGTGGTGAGGCCCGCGCGGGCGAGCATCGGGGTCTCGATGAAGGCCGGGCACACGGCGTTGATGCGCACCCCGCGCGCGGCGTTCTCGATCGCCGCGGCCTTGGTGAGGCCGATCACGCCGTGCTTGGCGGCGGTGTACGCCGGGGCTTTGGCGAAGCCCACGTGCCCGAGGATGGAGGCGTTGTTCACGATGGCGCCGCCGCCGCGCGCGAGCATGTGCGGAATCTGGGCGCGCATGCACAGGAAGACACCCGTGAGGTTGACCGCCAGCACGCGGTTCCACACGTCGATGGGGTACGCGTCGGTGGGCGCCGAGACCCCTTCGATGCCAGCGTTGTTGAACGCCACGTCGAGGCCGCCGAAGGCCGCCACCGTGGCGGCGACCAGCGCCGTGACCTCCGCCCCGCTCGACACGTCGCAGCGGACGAAGCGCGCCGCGCCGCCCGCCGCGCGGATCTCCCCGACCACCCCCTCCCCCTCGGCCGTCACGTCGCCGATCATCACCGTCGCGCCCTCGCGGGCGAAGGCCAGCGCCGTCGCCCGCCCGATGCCCGCCCCGCCGCCCGTCACCAACACAACCTTGTTCTCGAAGCGTCCCATCGCCTGTACCTCCCGGGGGCCGTGTCCCGTGTCCGCGCCCCAGCGCTCGTCAGCACCAGACGTGCCGAGACCTCCGGCACCTCATCCACCTCCACGCGACGCCCCGCCCCGCGCGCACACCCCGCACGCCGGTGGCCCTTTCTGCACCGCGGACGCAATCGGTGCGCTCCCCGATCGCCGCACGCCAGCAGCCCGCGCGGTGGCTCGCGCGGTGCACCGCCGCGAGGTCCATGGCGCGCTACATCCGGTGGTTCGAGGAGATCACGCTCGACGACCTGCCCCGCGTCGGCGGCAAGAACGCCTCGCTTGGGGAACTCTGGCGCTCGCTGCGCCCGCTGGGGGTGAAGGTTCCGCCGGGCTTCGCGCTCACGGCCGAGGCGTACTGGCGGGTGCTCGATGACGCCGGGCTTCGGGCCCCGCTCGCCGAGCTGATGCGCGGGCTCGACAAGGACGACACGGCCGATCTGGGGCGCCGCGCGAGGGCCGCCCGCGCGCTGGTCGAGGGCGCCGAGCTCCCGGCGGAGGTCTGGGACGAGCTGCGCGCCGCGTACGACCGGCTCTCTCGCGAGGGGGGCAGCGCGGCCGTCGCGGTGCGCTCGTCGGCCACCGCGGAAGACCTCCCGGGGGCCTCCTTCGCGGGCCAGCAGGAGAGCTTCCTCAACGTGGTGGGCCCCGAGGCGCTGCGCGCGGCCTGCCGCCGGTGCTTCGCGAGCCTCTTCACCGAGCGGGCGATCGCCTATCGGGTCGACCAGGGCTTCGACCACCTGCACGTCGCCCTCTCCGTGGGGGTGCAGCGCATGGTGCGCTCCGACCTCGGGGCGAGCGGGGTGATGTTCACCCTCGACACCGAGAGCGGCTTCCGCGACGTGGTGCTCATCAACGCCGCCTACGGCCTCGGGGAGAACGTCGTGCAGGGCGCGGTCGACCCCGACGAGTACTACGTGTTCAAGCCCACGCTCGCGACGGCGCCGCGGCCCATCCTCCGGCGCCGCCTCGGCACCAAGCACCTGCGGATGGTGTACGGCGACGAGCCCGCGGGGCCCGCCACGCGCAACGTGCCGGTGCCCCCGGAGGAGGCCGCCCGCTACGCGATCACCGACGACGAGGCGCTCGCGCTCGCGCGCACGGCGGTGGCCATCGAGCGGCACTACAGCGAGCGGGCCGGCCGCGACACGCCCATGGACATCGAGTGGGCGCGGGACGGCGTCGACGGCGGGATGTTCATCGTTCAGGCGCGGCCCGAGACGGTGCGCTCGGGGCAGCGCGCGGGGGTGCTGGAGACGGCGGTGCTCGACGGCGACGCGGAGGTGCTGGCCACCGGCGTCAGCATCGGCGAGCGCATCGGGTCGGGGGCGGCGCGGGTGATCCACGAGCCGTCGAGCCTGGCGGCCTTCCGCGACGGCGAGGTGCTGGTGGCCGACACCACCACGCCGGACTGGGAGCCCGTGATGAAGCGCGCGGCGGCGATCGTGACGGAGCGCGGCGGGCGCACCTGCCACGCCGCCATCGTGGCGCGCGAGCTGGGCATCCCCGCGGTGGTGGGCGTCGAGGGGGCCACGCGGATCATCGAGACGGGCGCGGAGGTCACCGTGTCGTGCGCGGGCGGCGACGCGGGGCGGGTGTACCGCGGCCTGGTGCCCCACCACGTCGACCGCGTGGAGGTGGGCGACCTGCGACGGCCGCGCACGAAGATCATGCTGAACGTCGGCGACCCCGGCCGGGCGCTCTCGCTGGCGGCGCTGCCCAACGACGGCGTCGGGCTCGCGCGCATCGAGTTCATCATCAACAACACCATCCGGGCGCACCCGATGGCGCTGCTGCACCCCGAGCGGGTGCGCGACGCGGCGGCGCGCGCCGAGCTCGACCGGCTGACCGCGGGCTACGCCGACCGGGGCGAGTACTTCGTCGACCGCCTGGCCCAGGGCGTCGGCACCCTCGCGGCGGCGTTCTACCCGAAGCCCGTGGTGGTGCGGATGTCGGACTTCAAGTCCAACGAGTACGCGAGCCTGGTGGGCGGCAGGGACTTCGAGCCCGAGGAGGAGAACCCCATGATCGGCCTGCGGGGCGCCTCGCGCTACACGCACCCGAGCTACGCCGAGGCCTTCGCGCTGGAGTGCCGCGCGATGCGCCGGGTGCGCGAGGACATGGGCCTCGACAACGTCGAGCTGATGATCCCCTTCTGCCGCCGGGTGGCGGAGGGCGAGCGGGTGCTGGCGGCGATGGCGGAGCACGGGCTCGCGCGGGGACAGCGGGGCCTGCGGGTGCTGGTGATGTGCGAGATCCCCAACAACGTGATCCAGGTCGACGCGTTCTGCCGGATCTTCGACGGCATCTCCATCGGCTCCAACGACCTCACGCAGCTCACGCTTGGGGTCGACCGCGACTCGGCCCTGGTGGCCTTCGAGTTCGACGAGCGCGACCCCGGGGTGTTCGAGATGCTGCGCCAGGCGGTGGAGGGCGCGCACCGCAACCACCGCCACGCGGCCATCTGCGGCCAGGCCCCGTCCGATCACCCCGACGTCGCGGCCTTCCTCGTCGGCCTCGGCATCGACGCGCTCTCGCTCAACCCCGACAGCGTGATCAAGACCACCCTGGCCGTGCTCGCGCTGGAAGAGCGGGCGTAGCGGTGGGCGACCGGGAGGGTTCACACTCGATCGACCCGATGAGCGAGCCCCTGGACGAGAGCCAGCGCCCCGACCGGAGGGCCGACGCGGTGCCGATGCTCCACCTGCAGGGCATCTGGAAGAGCTTCGGACCCAAGGAGGTGCTGCGGGGGGTCGACCTCGACGTGCGGCGGGGGGAGATCCTCACCCTCCTCGGGGCCTCGGGCTGCGGCAAGAGCGTGCTGCTCAAGGTCATCACCGGGCTCATCACGGCCGACCGGGGCGAGGTGCTCTTCGACCACGCGCACCTGGAGAAGCTGAGCGACCGGGAGATGGCGCTGATGCGCCGGCGCATCGGGATGGTGTTCCAGAGCGCGGCGCTCTTCGACTCGATGACCGTCGCGGACAACGTCGCCTACGGGCTGCGGGTGCAGGGCCGCCGCGGGATGAAGCCCGAGGCCGTCACCGAGCGCGTGGCCTGGGCCCTCGGGGCGGTGGGCCTCGGCGACTCCGGGGCCCTGATGCCCGCCGAGCTGTCCGGGGGGATGCGCAAGCGGGTGGGCGTCGCGCGCACCATCGCGCTGCGCCCCGAGGTGGTGCTCTACGACGAGCCCACGACGGGCCTCGACCCGATCAACAGCAGCCGCATCGGCGACCTCATCGCCGAGCTCCGCCAGAAGCTCGACGTGACGTCGGTGATCGTCACCCACGACCTCGCGCTCGCCTACCGCATCTCCGACCGCCTCGCGCTGCTCCACGAGGGGCGCGTGGCGGCCATCGGGACCGTCGCGGAGGTCACGGCGAGCACCGACCCGGTCGTGCGCGAGCTCCTCGACGGGCGCGCGGCCGAGCTCGGCTGACCCTTACGGCGGCGGAGGCTCGCGCACCACTGGGTCGGCGCGCGGCACGACCTCGACGGCGATGTCGATGCCCTCGCGCACGCTCTGGGTCACCACGCAGAAGTCCTCGAAGGTCTCCAGGCAGCCCGCGATCGCCGGGTGATCGAGCGGCAGCGCCGTCTCCAGGCGCACGCTCACCTTGCCGATGCGCAGCCGGCGGCGCTCGTTGCGCACCAGCTCGACGCCCACGTCCGCCCGCACGTCGTCGAGCTTCGCCCCGGCCTTCTTCGCGCAGAACACCAGGCTCGCCGCGAGGCAGTTGCCGATCGCCGCGGCCAGGATGCGCGCGGGGTTGGGCGCGGCGTCGTGGCCGAGCGGCGGGGGCTCGTCCATGCGCAGCGGCGCGTACTGCTCCTTGTCGAAGCGCACCAGGAACTCGAACTCCCGAACCTGCTCGACGTGGACGTCGAAGCGACTGACGACCTCACCCATGTTGTTTCATCCCTCAGGCGTTGGCTGCGGCGACGCGGGCGATGACCCGCGCGAGGCGGTCGTGCACGTCGCGGGCGACCTCGACGAGCGCCGGCGCGCCCTGCGCCGCCATGGTCTGCAGCGGGTCGACCGCCGCGACGTGCACGCGCCGGTCGTCGCCCTCGTACACGATGACGTTGCACGGGAGCATCAGCCCCACCTCGAGCTCGGCCTGCAGCGCGCGGTGCGCGGAGGGGGGGTGGCAGGCGCCGAGGATCTCGTAGCGCCGGAAGTCCACCCCGAGCTTGTTCTTGAGGGTCTCGCGCAGGTCGATGCGGGTGAGCACCCCGAAGCCCTCGCCCTTCAGCGCCTCGACCACCGCGGCGATCGCCTCGTCGTAGCCGACCCCCGCGGTGGCGCGGATCGCCGGAATCCCGATCGGGTCGCGCCTGCTGTCCTGTGCTGTGTTCATCGTCTTCCTCCTGCGTTGCGTATGGAGCCCCGCGCCCCGGAATGGGTTCGGAGACGTCCAAAAGGGGATCTGGGCCTCAGCCCGCGTCCTCGGCGTCGATGGCGCGCTCGATCTCGCTCCGCCCGAGGTCGCAGCTCGCGCAGCTCGACGACGCGCAGCCCGCGTGGTGCCGCGTGCGGACGGTGATCACCGGCACGTCTGCGTGGCGCACGATGTCCTCCGCGATGCTGCCCATCGCCGCGCGCGCGAGACCCGTGCGCCCGTGCGTGCCCATCAGGATCATGTCCGCGCGCTCGCCCGCGGCGACCGCGAGCACGACCTCCGCGACGTGACCGAAGACCACCCGCCCGTCGGCCTCGACGCCCCGCCCCCGCGCGAGGCGCAGCAGCGGCGCGAGGTGCGCGTCGGCGTCCCGGCGCAGCAGCGCCTCGACGGTCATCAGCTCGCGCGACCCGGGCGGCTGCACCGTCGCCGTGAGGGGGATCGGCCCGCGGGGGTCGCTCGCGTGCAGCAGCAGCAGGCGACCGCCGAAGGCCGTCGCGAAGCGCAGCGCCTCCGCGACGACGTGCGGCGCGCAGTCGGAGAAGTCGAGGGGGACGAGGATGAGCGGCATGCCCCCACGGCGCTGCAACGACCGTGCGCGGTCGGCGCCCATGAAGGAGGGCTGCACGGGACGGCCGCGGAGCGCGCGCGATGCAACACCGTGCAACAACTGTTACATGGCCCTGAAACACTGCGAGGGAGGGTGCGCGGCGGCAGCGGGCGCTAGACGCAGCGCGGCGGCGACGGCATGTCGGTTGCTCAAACGATCGGCGATACGCCACGACCACGGTCGGGCTCGATCGGGGCCCTACGGAGCACGGAGATTGATGGACATTCCTCTCGACTGGATTCGCGCGCTGCAGGGCGGCGCGCTCATCGGACTGAGCGCCTCGCTGCTGCTGGGGCTCAACGGACGGGTGATGGGCATCTCGGGCATCGTCGGGGGGCTGCTCGCGCCCAGCGCGGGCGACGTCGCGTGGCGGGCGCTCTTCGTCGCGGGGCTCGTGGGCGGCGGGCTCATCGCGCTCGCGGCGATGCCCGGGGCCTTCTCGGCGGGCAGCGCGTCGCTCGGGATGGTGCTGCTCGCGGGGCTGCTCGTGGGGGTCGGCACCCGCATCGGGAAAGGCTGCACCAGCGGCCACGGGGTGTGCGGCATCTCGCGCTTCTCGCCGCGCAGCGTGGCCGCGACGCTGACCTTCATCGGCACCGGGGCGCTCACGGTGCTGCTCACCGGCGGAGGCGCGCGATGACGCCGCGGGCGCGCGAGCGGGCCCAAGGGGTCGTGGCGCTGCTCTCGGGGGTGCTCTTCGGCCTCGGGCTCGCGGTCGCGGGGATGACCCGCGCGGAGAAGGTCATCGGGTTCCTGAACTTCTTCCGGGGGTGGGACCCGTCGCTGATGTTCGTGATGGGCGGGGCGATCGCCGTGCACGCCGTCGCGTGGCGCCTGCTCCAGGGCCGCCCCTCCCCGCTGCTCTCGGCGCGATTCCTCGTGCCGACGCGCCGCGACCTCGACGCCCGGCTCCTCCTGGGCGCCGCGATCTTCGGCGTGGGCTGGGGCCTCGGCGGCTTCTGCCCCGGCCCCGCCATCGCCTCCCTCCCCACCGCCGCGCCCGCCGCGGTCGCCTTCGTGCTCGCGATGCTCGCTGGCAGCTACGCCACCGGGCGGCTCGACCCGGTGCTCACCCGGGCCCTCAAGCGCCCCTGAGAGCATTCCCCCTCCCCGGGGTGCCGGGGCTTCAGTCGGCGGCGGGGGGAGGCGGCGGGGCGGGCTCCGCGGGGCTGCGGAGGGTGCGCCGGAGCAGCGCGAGGCCGACCACGAAGAGTGCGGCGGAGGCGTACTGGCCCGGCGTCCAGCCGAAGTAGCGGACGTCGCCGCCGTCGGCGGCCGAGGCGCGCAGGAAGTCGAGCGGGAAGCGGATGGGGGGATAGAGCAGCGCGAGGGTGGTGATCAGCGCGCCGGGGCGCTTCGTGCGCCGCGCCACGAGCAGCACCGCGACGATGAGCAGGGGCGCCAGCATCAGCTCGAGCAGGCCGAGGTCGAAGCGCGAGCCGCCCGGCCAGTCGACCGCGAGCGGGCTCGTCGAGCGGGCGCCCGGGTGGTCGTGGATGGACGCGCAGCCCATGCGGCCGAAGAGCCAGCCCACCGGGAGCCCGTAGGCGATCGCGTCGGCGCTGCGCCAGGGGTCGATCTGGTGGCGGCGGGCGTACAGGATGAAGCCCACGACGCCGCCGAGGAAGCCGCCGAAGGAGGAGAGGCCCTGGTAGATCAGGAGAAGCTCCCACGGGCGGGCGAGCAGCACCTCGGGGTGGTAGAAGACGGTGTCGAGGACGTGGCTGGAGACGAAGCCGATGGCGACGGTCCAGACGACGTGACGCTCGAAGCGCTCGAGGTCGAGGCCGTGCGCGCGGGCGCGGCGCATCGCGAGCTTGAAGCCGAGCGCGACCCCGATGCCGACGAGGATCCCGAAGGGGTGGATGGGCCCGAAGCTGTACGGCAGACGGACGAAGGGCAGGACGAGCGCGAGGGAGGCGAGGATGGAAGTCGGCATCAGTGGGGGGTTTAGCCTCCGGTCGAGGGGCGTGGCCCGCGGAGGTGTAGCAGCCGCCGCGCCCGCGGCTCCCGCTCGTCAGAGCTTCGGGTGAAGTTCTCTCGCGCGGCGTGAACCCTCCGCGGGCCCCGTGGCTCGTACCCGCCACAGGTCACCGAGGGACCGGGAGGCCGCGCCATGAAGATCCAGGAATTCTACGACCCCAAGACCTTCACCCTCACCTTCGTCGCCTACGACGAGGCCACCCACGACGCCGTGGTCATCGACCCGGTGCCCGACGCGACCCGGGTGTTCGTGGGCCACGACATACCAGCCGGGCGCGCGCCCGCTGCGCTTCGAGGGCACCATCGGCTCATCGAAGCAGGGCAACGTGCAACTGCGGGCCGACACCCCGAAGGCCGACTACGTGGCCTTCCGGCGAGGGCGCGACGCCACCCTCGCCGCCCCGCGGTTCTGCTCCCGAGCGTGCAGGTGAACGTCAACGCGGGCCTCCTCCCGAAGCCCGCGGCCAACGGGGTGCGCTACCTCCACCCGCCGATCAACCTCTTCCACCCCACCGATGAGGTAGGCAACCCGAAGCCGGCGTGAGACCTCCTCCAGGGGATCCGACGTTTGGTGGACAGCCCGAGAGAGAGTGACGGCGTGACGATGGCGACCCTCGACGAGATGCGACAGCAGGCGATGCAGCAGGCGCAGGGCGCGATGAGCCTCGCGCTGGCCTTCGTGGGCGTCCACAACGGGCTCTTCGAGGCGCTGGCCGAGCCTGCCACCGCCGAGGGGCTCGCGGCGCGCGCGGGGGTCGACGCTGGCTACGTCCGGCGCTGGTGCGACGCGGCGTACGCCTTCGGGTACCTCGACGCGGAGGGCGAGGTGTTCCGCCTGACGGAGCTCGGCGGCGCGTATCGCCCGTCGGCGCCGGGCACGCTGATGCCCTTCGCCGTGCAGTCGGTGCTGGGCGCGCACATGGCCGAGCGCGCCGCGGGGCTCATGCCCTCGGGCGAGCGCCCCGGCGAGCGGGTGCTCGGCGAGCGGGCGACCATCCTGCCGTGGTTCGGCCCGATGCTCGAGGCGAGCTTCGCGGGCTTCTTCGAGCGGGAGATCCTGCCGGCGGTCGACGTGTTCGCCTCGCTCGACGCCGGCGGCGGCGTGGCCGTCGACCTGGGCTGCGGCAACGGGTGGTACCTCCGCGCGCTGGCCGGCCGCTTCGCCCGCGTGCGCGGCGTCGGGCTCGACGGCTTCGAGGAGAACATCCGGCAGGCGACGGAGGCCGCCGGGCGCGCGGGGCTCTCGTCGCGCCTGAGCTTCCGCGCGGGCGACCTGCATCACTACACCGTCGACGAGCCGGTCGATCTCATCGCGATGAACCGCGCGCTGCACCACGTGTGGGACCGCCGCGACGAGGTCTTCGCGCAGCTCTTCGCGGCGCTGCGCCCGGGCGGCGCGGCGGTGATCTGGGAGCCGCGCTGGCCGGACGAGCGCGCGCAGCTCCGCGACGGGCGCCGCCGGGGGATGGCCTTCCAGAACCTCAGCGAGCACGTGCAGGGCAACCACTTCCTCCGCCCCGACGAGATCGAGTCCGCGATGCGCGGCGCGGGCCTCGCTCCGCGGACGTGGCTCTTCGCCGACGGCACCGAGGCCGTCATCGTGGGCACCCGCCCGCGCTAGTACCTTTCCACAGGGGATGTGACGGGTTGAGCAGGGCACCCGCCCACGCCCGCAATCACCGGCCTCGCCCTCCGAGGGGAGCACCCGCCCACGCCCGCAATCACCGGCCTCACCCTCCGACGGCGCGGCGGAGGGGGCTGGGCATACGCGGGAGGGTTTACTCCCGGCGGAGGGGCGGAGGGGCCGCCGCGGGGGCCGCGGAGTGGTGGTAAGAGCCTGACGACACCCATGGACCTCGAACTGACGGACAAGACGGCGCTCATCATCGGCGGCAGCCGTGGCATCGGACGGGCGATCGCGGCGGCGCTGGCGCGCGAGGGCGCCCGGGTGGCGCTGGTGGCGCGCGGCGAGGAGGCGCTGCGGGCGACGGTGGCGGCGCTGCGGGCGGCGGGGGCCGAGGCGCACGCGGTGGTGGGCGACGTGGCCACCGAGGCGGGCGCGCAGGCGGCGGTGGGCCAGGCCATCGAGACCCTGGGGAGCGTAGACGTGCTGGTGAACAACGCCGGCGGGAGCCTCGGGTCGGGCACCTTCGAGAAGGCCACGGCGGCGCAGTGGCGCGAGGTGCTCGACCTCAACCTCATGGCGGCGGTGTGGTGCAGCCAGGCCGTGGTGGGGTGGATGCACGAGCACGGCGGCGGGGCGATCGTGAACGTGTCGTCGATCTGCGGACGGGAGTATTGCGCGACGGCGCCGTACATGGCCGCGAAGGCGGCGATGATCGCGATGACCAAGGAGATGTCCGTGAGCCTCGCGCGGCACCATATCCGGGTGAACAGCGTGGCGCCGGGGTCGGTGATGTTCCCGGGCGGGTCGTGGGACCGTCGGGCGAAGGACGACCCGGGGCGCATCGAGAAGATGAAGCGCGACGAGCTCCCAATGGGGCGCTTCGGCACGCCCGAGGAGGTCGCCGACGTGGTGGCCTTCCTGTGCTCCGCGCGGGCCAGCTGGATGACCGGGGCGTGCGTGCCCGTCGACGGGGCCCAGGGCCGGGCGCTGTAGGTGGGCCGGTGGGGCGCTTCGCCACGCGCGGCGCCCACGATGTACCTCGCGGCCACAGCGCGCCCGGAGGCCATCGCTGCAATCCCCGCCGTGGAACACCTTTCGCACTAGGGGCACCGCGCCCGACGGGGCTCCCGCCGCGGCCCGATGGTCTCGGCCCGTCCTCTACCCACAGGATCACATCCCCCATGAGCAACTCCCCCGAAGGTCCGTTTCTCACCGACGTCCGCGAGCTGCGGCAGCGCGCGCGCAAGCACATCGAGAACGGCGCCGTGGTCGAGGCCTACCGCGCCGACCGCGCCGCCGTGGTCAAGCTGCTCAACGTCGCCCTCGCGACCGAGATCGTCTGCGTGCTCCGGTACAAGCGGCACTACTACATGGCCTCCGGGCTGGACGCCGGGGCGGCGGCCGACGAGTTCCTGGTGCACGCCAACGAGGAGCAGGGCCACGCCGACGAGCTCGCGCTCCGCATCACGCAGCTCAACGGCGAGCCCGACTTCAACCCCGACGGGCTGCTCTCGCGCTCGCACTCCGAGTACGTCGAGGGCACCGCCCTCACGGAGATGATCCGCGAAGACCTGGTCGCCGAGCGCGTCGCCATCGAGTCGTACGGCGAGATCATCCGGTACCTCGGCGACAACGACCCGACCACCCGCCGGATGCTCGAGGGCATCCTGGCCAAGGAGGAGGAGCACGCCGACGACATGGCCGACCTCCTCGCCCGCTACGGCAGCAAGAAGTGAGCGGCGGCCGGGCGTTGCCAAGGGCCCGGGCGCGGTGCACCTTGCGCCCCTAGCAAGACATGGCGCTGATCGAATTCCACGGGGTGGACAAGGCCTTCGGCCCGAAGGCCATCTACACGGGCCTCAACCTGGCCATCGAGCAGGGCGAGGCGCTGACCATCCTCGGCGGCTCCGGGGTGGGCAAGAGCGTGATGCTCAAGATGCTCATCGGGCTGCTCAAGCCCGACCGCGGGGACATCACCTTCGACGGCAAGAGCATCGTCGGCATGAAGCCGAGCGAGCTCGCGCGGGTGCGGCAGCGCATCGGGATGGTGTTCCAGGGCGCGGCGCTCTTCGACTCGCTGACGGTGCGCGAAAACGTCGCCTACGGGCTGCGCGAGCACTTCCACATGACCGAGTCGGAGATCTCCGAGCGCGTCGACTGGGCCCTCTCCCTCGTCGGCCTGCCCGGCGTCGAGGCCATGAACCCCGCCGACCTCTCCGGCGGCATGCGCAAGCGCGTCGGCCTCGCGCGCACCATCGCCCTGCGCCCCGAGGTGCTGCTCTACGACGAGCCCACCACCGGGCTCGACCCGATCAACACCACCCGCATCAACAACGTGATCGTCTCGCTGAAGGCCGCGCTCAGCGTCACCAGCGTGGTGGTCACGCACGACATGAAGACGGCCTTCGCGGTGTCCAACCGCCTCGCGATGGTGCACAAGGGCCGCATCGTCGCGAGCGGCACCGTCGAGGACTTTCGCAATACGCAGAACCCCCTCGTGCACAACTTCGTCACCGGCCAGGCGCCCGAGGACGAGGACATGGCCGCCCTCATGGCCCGCTCCCAGTAACGGCCGCCGGCAGCGCTGTTTCCTGCAACGACTTCCCTTACCCACTCCGCGAGCGACACCCACCATGGTCAGGAACGTCAAGGTCGGCATCTTCCTCCTCCTCGGCCTCATCGTTGCGGGCATCCTCATCTTCCTGGTCGGTGACGAGCGGCACATGTTCCAGCGGCACGCCACGCTGCACGCGACCTTCCGCGACGTGGCCGGACTCAAGGTCGGCTCGCCGGTGCGCATGGGCGGCCTCGACGTGGGCCAGGTCGAGAGCATCACCTTCGGCAACACCGACGCCGACCGGCGCATCCACGTGTACTTCACGATGATCGCCGAGCAGCTCCAGCGCGTGCGCTCCGACAGCCGGGTGAGCATCGCGAGCAAGGGCCTCCTCGGCGACAAGGCCCTCGACGTCACCATGGGCACCGCCGCGGGCCGGGGGCTGGCGTCCGGCGCCACGGTGGTCTCGGAGGAGTCCGACGACATGGCCGGCGCCCTGCGCGCGGCCTCGCAGGCGGTCACCCGGGTCAACACCGTGCTCGAGGACGTCTCCCGCATGACCACGGCGCTGTCCTCGCCGCAGACCACGGCCGACCTCCAGGCGACGCTGCACAACCTCAGCACCATCACCCGCCAGGTCGCGACGGGCCCCGGCGTCGCGCACGACCTTCTCACCGGCGATGCCATGGCGCGGCAGCTCTACGCGACCCTGGCGTCGGTGCAGAGCACCGCGGCGCACGCCTCGTCGACGATGAGCAGCATCGACGGCCTGGCCCGCGAGGCGCGCACCGGCAACGGCCTCGTGCACGCGCTGCTCTACGACCGCCAGGGGGCCGCGATGGTGCGCAGCCTCGCGGGCGCCGCCGAGGAGGTGGGGGCCATCACCCGCGACGTGCGCACCGGCAACGGCGGACTGCACCAGGTGATCTACGGCACCGACCTCTCGCAGACGCTCGCCAACGTCAACCAGGTGTCCCAGCAGACCAACGCGCTCATGACGGACATCCGCGCGGGCCGCGGCACCCTCGGCGCGCTGCTCGTCGACCCGTCGCTCTACGAGGACATCAAGACCCTCGTCGGCAACGTGCAGCGCAACGAGGTGCTGCGCGCGCTGGTGCGGTACTCCATCCACCAGGACGAGGCCCCGCGGCCCGGCGTGGCGGCGACCCCGGCGCCGGCGGGCGCCAACCAGCGGGTGCTCCCGCGCGCGGGCGCCAACCAGCGGGTGCTCCCGCGACCGGGCGCCGCGACCCGACCGGCGATGGCGCCGTAGGCCCAGAGCCCCGGCGGTACGATCCCGCCGATGGGCACCCGACGCAGCGCGCTCCTCCTGGCCGGGTGCCTCGCGGTGACCGACCCGCTGCGCGCCCGCCGCAGTGCCGGGTCGAGGTGGCGACCGGGCAGCGCGATGTGTTCCGCGGACAGGCGCCCGGGAGCCCGGCCTTCGTGGGGTGGCGCGCCTGCACCGCCGCGGAGTGGCCGACGCCCGACACGCCGCCCGCCCCGGGCTGCCCGCAGCCCCTTCCCACCAGGGACTTCAAGGCATGAGCGGCGACGGTCCGGTCGATCAGCCGCGGCCGACGTCTTCCGCGGGGTCGACGAGCCACGCGGCGAGCTCCGCGGTGCCGAGGTCGAGCACCACGTCGCCGAGGCGCGCCGGACCCGATGTGACGAGGCGCCGCCGTAGCGTCTCGCGCTCAGCCTCCGTGAGGGCGCGAGAGAGCCGTCGTTCGAACAGACGCACCAGCGGGGCGAGGCCCTCCTCGCGGCCCTCCTCGCGGCCCTCCTCGCGGCCCTCCTCGCGGCCCTCCTCGCGAAGGGCCTCGAGCGACGAGTACCCCCGCGCCGAGAGCAGGTTGCGCAGGGTCGTCTCGTGCGCCGCGTCGCGCTCGAAGAGAGCGCGCACCGGCACCGGGAGCGCGAGCACCCCGGGCGCCGTGAGCTCGCCGTCGACGTTGACCACGCGCACCGGCGACGCCGCCGCGTGCACCTCCACCCGCCGCGGGCCCACCAGCCGCATCACCCACACCCAGCGCGTGCCCGCCGCCAGCAGCTCGGCGATCTTCGTCGCGAGCTCGGCCTCGTCCTGGCCGCGCCCGGCGTACTCCAGCACCAGCGGCGCGCTGGTCGCCCAGGTGCCGCCGTCGTGCTCGAGGTTCACCGCGACGTCAGGGGCGCGGAGGGTCTTCTTGCTGATCGCGATGCCCGCGTCGACGCCCGCGTTGCGCACCGCGGGGTCGCTGTCGAGCACCGAGAAGCCGAGCCCGTTGGGCCCGGCGCCGTCGCGGCCCGTCGGCGCGCAGAACACCGGGTGCCCCTCGGAGAGCTCGTAGGGGTCACCCGAGCGGAGCTGGTCGGTGCGAAATGGACCCGGGGATTGGAGCTTTCGTGCGTCGCCCATCGCGCTCGAAGCTAGCACCGCGGGGACGCCCGCGACCAATCCCTCAGCCCGGGCCGCTGGCGCTCCTCGCCCTCGTGCGCGCCCAGGTGCGCAGCGCGTCGATGTCCTCGGCCATCGTCGTCGACAGGGGCACCGTCTCCCCCGCGGCGGTGAGCACGTCGGCCGTGGTCACCTCGCGCTCGGCCGAGAAGGCCGCGTACATCGCCGCCACCAGCGCGAGCTCGACCTCCGCGCCGTTGAAGCCGTGCGTGGCGCCCGCCACGGCCCCGAGATCGAAGCGGCCTGGGTCCCGGTGGCGCTTGGCCAGGTGGATCGCGAAGATCGCCTCGCGCTCCGCCGGGGTCGGCAGGTCGACGAAGAAGATCTCGTCGAAGCGGCCCTTGCGCAGCAGCTCCGGCGGGAGCTCGGCGATGCGGTTGGCCGTGGCCACCACGAAGACCGGGCGCTTGCGCTCCTGCATCCAGGTGAGGAAGGTCGAGAACACCCGCAGCGACGCCCCGCCGTCGGCGTTTCCCGAGCCCGTGGTGCCGCCGAAGCCCTTCTCGACCTCGTCGATCCAGAGCACCACCGGGGCGAGGCTCTCGGCCATGGCGAGGGCCTTTCGCATGTTGGCCTCGCTGCCGCCCACGTAGGGGCTGAACACGCTCCCGATGTCGAGGCGCAGCAGCGGCAGTCGCCAGTGCGCCGCGATGGCCTTGGCCGTCAGGCTCTTGCCGCAGCCCTGCACCCCCAGCAGCAGCAGGCCCCGGGGCTGCGGGAGCCCGAAGGCCCGGGCCCGCTCCCCGAAGGCGCTGGTGCGCGACGCGAGCCACTGCTTCAGCCCGTCGATGCCGCCCACCGTCGAGAGCGACTCGTCGTGCTCGAAGAACTCCAGCGCCCCGGTGCGCCGCACCACCTGCTTCTTCTCGTCGAGGATGAGCGGGATGTCGTCGAGGCCGAAGCGCATGTCGCGCACCGCCGCCCGGGAGAAGGCCTGGATGGCCTGGGTCTCGGTGAGCCCGCGCGCCGCGTGCACCGCGCGCTCGGGGAAGGTCGGGTCGGGGTCGACGGCGACGCGCCCGACGGAGCGCAGCGACTCGATGAAGGAGCGCAGCAGCGCGGCGAGCTCGCCCTCGTCCGGCGGCGGCACCTCGATCACGGTCACGTCGCGCGACAGCTCATCGGGGACCTTCGCCGCGCCGGACACCAGCACCACGGTCTTGAAGGCCCGGCGGGCGTGGTTCACCACGTCGCGGAGCTTGCGCACGATCACCGGGTCTTCGAGGAAGGGGTGCAGGTCGTGCATCACGAACAGCGCCCGCTCGGGGTGGTTCATGACGTAGTCGAGGGCCTTGTCGGGCGTGCGGGCCATGGTCGCGGGCGTCGCGTCGGGGAGGCCGCGCGGGCCCGCGGCGCGGTCGAAGACGAAGCGCGCGTCGTCGAAGCCCGAGGTGCACGTCCACGAGAGCAGCGGGCGGTTGAACTCCGCGGCCAGGGTGCCGAGCATCCGGGAGACGCGGTCTTCCTCGTCGGTGGTGAGCCAGAGGGCGGGGTAGCGCGCGCGGATGTAGACGCGCAGCTCGTCGCGGAGGTGGTCGATGGACACCGCCCGAGGCTACCGCGCGGTGAGCTGCAGGACGCGTCCGTCTACGGCACCGGCGACTGACCTCACCGAGGCCAACGACGAGGCGCCCAGGAGCCACAACCGCTTCGTCTACCTCCGCCGCGTCTGCCCGAACGGAGCGCCCGCGCGCGTCACACCGGCTCGTCGTCGGCGTCGAGCTCGTCGCCCGCGGCGGACCCGTCGCGCTCCTCGGCCAGCCGCCGGTAGATCGTGCGCGTCGCGATGCCCAGCAGCTGCGCCGTGAGCCGCTTGTCCCCGTGCGTCACCCGCAGCGTCTCGCGGATGACCATGCGCTCGATCTCCTCCAGCGGCGTGCCGATGGGCACCACCAGCTCGGAGCGCGCCTGCTCGCTCTCCACCACCGTCTTCGGGAAGTCCGCCACGTCCAGGGTGCCGCTGCGGGAGAGCACCACCGCGCGCTCGATGGTGTTCTCCAGCTCCCGGACATTACCCGGCCAAGTATACCGGGAGAGCCTCTCCAGCGCCGCCGGGGCCACCGTGAAGGACCCCTTGCCGTTGCGCTGCCCGAACACCCGGAGGAAGTGCTCCACCAGCAGCGGCACGTCCGCGGGGCGCGAGCGCAGCGGCGGGGCCGTGATGGCGATGACGTTGAGCCGGTAGAAGAGGTCTTCGCGGAAGCGCTTGTCCACCACCTCCGCGCGCAGGTCGCGGTTGGTGGCCGCCACCACGCGCACGTCCGCCCGCTGCGTGCGCCCGCCGAGGGGCTCGTACTCCCCCTCCTGCAGCACCCGCAGGAGCTTCACCTGCACCGCCGGCGACAGCTCGCCGATCTCGTCGAGGAAGAGCGTGCCCCCGCGGGCCTGCGCGAAGCGCCCGTCGCGCTTGGCCACCGCCCCGGTGAAGGCCCCGCGCTCGTACCCGAAGAGCTCGGCCTCCAGGATGCTCTCCGGGATGGCCGCGCAGTTCACCGCGATGAAGGGCGCCGCCGCCCGGCCCGAGCGGGCGTGCACGTAGCGGGCGAGGAGCTCCTTCCCGGTGCCCGACTCGCCCAGGATGAGCACCGTCGCCATCGAGGGCGCGGCCTGCCCGGCCACCTCCAGCACCTGCCGCAGCGCCGGCGACGTGCCGATGATCTCCCGCTTGCGCAGCGCCGAGATCTCCTCGCGCAGCACCCGGTTCTCGGCCACCAGCGAGGCCTTCTCCGCGGCCTTCGCGACGCTCTTCACGATCTGCACCCGCTTCAGGGGCTTCTCGACGAAGTCGTACGCGCCGCCGCGCATCGCCTCCACCGCCGTCTCGACCGTGCCGTACGCGGTCATCACGATGACCTCGGTCTCCGGGTGGACGGTCTTCACGGCCTTGAGCAGGTCGATGCCCGAGGCTCCGGGCATCATCAGGTCGGTGACCAGCACGTCCACCCGCTGCCGCCGCAGCAGGTCGAGGGCGGTCTTCGCATCCGGCGCCGTCGACACCCGGTACCCCTCCCGGGTCAACAGCCGCTCCAGCGACTCCAGGTTCGACCGATCGTCCTCGACCACCAGCACCGTCGTGTCGCTTGCACTCACCGGGCGCAGCGTAGCCCTGCGCGCCGTCCCCCGCGACCTCCGCGCCCCATCTCCCGGCGGTCTCCTTCGGGTGTACAACCCGTGCACGAGTCCGTGAGAGGCGCCCGCGTCGGTGGCCGAAGCCCCGATCCGCGGCCCGCAAGGAGCTGTCGATGCGATCGTGGCGTGGATGGGTGCTCGGTGCGCTGGTGGGATCGCTGGGCGCGTGCGGCTCGACGGCGCTGCTGCTCGACCCGCAGGAGGCCGTCGCGGACGCGGCCAGCGCCGACGCTCCCCTGCCCGACGCCGCGCCCCCGGTCGACGCGTCCACCGCCGACCTGGGCGTCGACGCCCCCAAGCCCTCCGACGGCCCTGTCATCCAGAGCGACCTCCCGGGCCCCTCGCAAGATCTCCCAGCCCCCCTCGACGCCCCGGTGATCCTCGACACGCCCTTCCCCAGCGAGCGCCCGCCGGCGCCCGATGCCCCCCTCCCCGGCGATGCCCTCCCGGCCATCGACGCCCCCGCGGATGTCCTCGCCGCCGCCGACGCCTCGCCCTCCGCCTGCCCGTCAGGGCTCACCGACCGCTGCCCGGCGGTCTTCCCCGGCGAGTGCGCCGACCTGTCCGACGGCGTGGCCCGCACGGTCACCTTCGGCGGCCTCACCGCCGACCTGGCCGCGAGCTGCGAGGGCGCCATGACCTCCGCGGGCCCCGACGGCGTGGCCCCGCTGACCATCACCACCCCCAGCGACGTGGTGCTCGTCGCCCGACCCACCGGCGGCGACACCGCCGTGGTCACCCTCAGCCCCGCCGCGGGGTGCGGCCAGCGCACCGGCGAGCTCCGATGCCAAAACAGCAGCGCGAGCGGCTCTGGCGGGGTCGCGACGCTGCGCGCGAGCACCCTCGGCCCCGGCACCTACGCCGTCACCGTGTCCACCATCTCGGGCCGCCCGGTGGTGGTGCAGGCCACCATCACCCCGGCGCGCCCGCGCCCCCGCGGCGACGTGTGCCCCGGCGTGGTGCTCACCCCCGACGGCGCGGCGATCACCCTCTCCACGGCGGGCTTCGCGGGGGAGGCCGACCACGGCACCCCCTGCGGCTCCAACGGCGCCAGCGGGGGTTGGGTCGACGCGGTGTTCTCGTACACCCTCACCGCCGCGCGCGACGTGACCCTCGACGTCAGCCCGACGGGCTCCGGCGACGTCGCCCTCAGCGTGCACACCCGCTGCGGCGAGCGCGGCGCCAGCCTCCCGGGCTGCGTCACGGGGAGCCCCGCCCGGCGCATCCTCCGCAACCAGGCCCCCGGCACCTACTACGTCATCGTCGAGCACCGCAGCGCGGGCGCCGCGGGCCGCTCGCTCGTCGCCGCCGTCACCACCGCCGCCCCGACGCTGCCCGGCCCGGCGGACGCCTGCCCGGGCGTCCCGCTCACGGCCGGGGTCGCGGCGCAGGTGGACGTCGCGGGGCTCACCGCGGGCTCCGCGGCGCTCAGCTGCCTCGCCTCCGCGCGCGCCGACGCCGTGTTCGGTTTTACCGCACCGGGTATGGCGTCGGACGTGCTGCTCAACGTCGCCGGGAGCGACGGCGCCCGGGTGGGCTACACGCTGCAGTCGCCCTGCGGCGGCGCGGCGGTGGGCGGCTGCACGGGTCCGGCGGGCAGCGTGTGGCGGCGCTACCAGGGCCTCACCGGCGCGCAGGCCTACAGCGTGGTGGCGGGCACCGAGGGGATGCTCGGCAGCGTGACGGCGCAGTACCTCCTCGTGCCCGCGGCGACCTCGGTGTCGGTCTCGGACAACGAGAGCTGCGGCGCGCGTCGCACGATCCCCGCCACGGGGGGTGTGTTCCGCGGCAACTCCGCGATGGCGCCGCCGCCCATCGCCGCGCCGCCCTGCGGGGGCCTCGGCTGCGCGGGCGGCCGGGCGGTGTACTACCAGCTCACGCTCACCGAGCGCCGGCGGGTGATCGCCAACACCCTGGGCTCGGGCTTCGACACCATTCTCAGCATCAACAGCGGCGACTCGTGCCCGGGCCGGCCGGTGAGCAACGGGTGCAACGACGACACCGTCGCGCAGGCCTCGCAGGTGGACGTCACCCTCGCCGCGGGCACGTACTTCGTGGTGGTGCAGGGCTGCGGCCTCGGCCGCGGCGGGGACTACACCCTCGACGTCGCGGTGGTCGCTCCCTGAGGGCCGCTCACGGGATGACCGGCCCGGCGTCCGCGGGTGGCCCGGGCGGGCGAAGCTCGGAGGGGGGCAGTGCGGTGAGGGCGAAGTCCTGCTGGGTGGTCGCCCCCGCGGTGACGGTCACGCTGGCGTCGGCGGTGCCCGCGCCCGGAAACCACGCGTGCACGGTGTACGTCCCCGCGGGAAGGCCCTCGACCCGGTAGCGGCCCTCGGCGTTGGTCTGGTCGTAGTACCAGTGGATCTGGGGCGACACGACGATGGGCGTCTGCATCCAGTGGGGGAAGAGCACCGAGTGCAGGATGTACCGGCCGGGGCGCTGGACTCGCTTCTCCTGGTCCTCGGCGGGCATGAGCATCTGGGCGATGGTGGCGCCCAGGCCGTCGACCTTGGTGAGGTGGTGCGCGTCGGTGGCGGCGTGCAGCACCAGGGTGTCGTTGAGCCCCATCGCCAGCACCCGCGGCTCGATGGAGCAGTCCTGGAAGGTGGCGTAGCGCCGCCGCGCGGGAGGCGCCGGGAGACCGCGGGTGTCGACGCTCACCAGGGCCGCGGGCAGCGGTCCCGGCGCCGTCACGCCGAAGGGGTTGGCGTAGTACCCGCGGGCGCTCTCGGCGCAGCCGCGCATGCGCGCGACGTCGGCGTCGATGACCACCGGCCGCGGCGCAGGCACCGACCCGGTGAGGCGCACGACGCCCTCGACCGCGCCGGTCGGACCTACGGGGCGCGGGGCGTTCGGACGGGCCGCGGCCGTGGGCGCATCGCTCGCCGCGGGCGCAGGGCGCGTGGGCTCGGGGGTGGGGCGATTGCACCCCGCGACCGCCAACCAGGTTGACAGCGCGAGGGTGACGCCGGGGCCCGATCGCCGGAAATCGCTATAAAACAAGTGCGTCATGAGGAGGGGTCTTCCACGGAGCGTGCCGTCACCTGCGCCCGCGGGTTGAAAACCGATCGTTTCTACACATCCACGCGGGGTCCTGTACACGCGCGAGCCACGGTTTCTGATGCGCTGGCAGCGCGGCCGGGGGAGCGACCGCGGGGGCAACGACGGGTGGGACGATGGCGATCGGAGGTAGCGGCGACGCCCGGCACGGGACGACCCGATGGACCCCGCCGCTCGCGGGGCGCCGCGTCAGGGCGCGGCGGTCGGAGCGGCGGGCGCGGCGGCGGGGGTGACGGCCTCGGTGGCGAGGCCCAGCCAGCGGCCCGGGCTCATGCCCATGTGCAGCACCAGGGCGGCCGACACCAGGATGGTGAACACGATGTAGAACGACTTGTTGGGCGCAGCCTGCGCGGCGCCCGGGGAGGGTTCGCGCATGTACATCTTCACCAGCACGCCGAGGTAGTAGTAGGCCGACACGGCGCTGTTGAGCATCGCGATGATGGCCAGGGTGGTGTAGCCCGCGTCGAGCGTGGCCCGCACCACGTAGAACTTCGCGAAGAAGCCCACCGTCGGGGGGATGCCGGTGAGCGACAGGAGGAAGAACGCCAGCGCGAAGCCCGCGGCCGGGTGGCGCCGCGCGTAGCCCGCGAGGTCGTCGAAGCTCACGGCCTCGGCGCCGCGGCGGCCGGCGAGGGCGAGGGCCGCGAAGACGCCCACGTTGGTGACCGCGTAGCCGGCCAGGTAGAAGAGCACCGAGGCCTGCGCCGTGACGCCGACGCCGTCGCGGGGCGCCGTCAGCACGCCCAGCAGGATGTAGCCCGCGTGCGCGATGGAGCTGTACGCCAGCATGCGCTTCACGCTCGTCTGCGTGAGGGCCATGAGGTTGCCGACGGTCATCGTGAGGACGGCGATCCAGGCGAGGATGGCGGGCCAGCCGGCGGTGCCGCTGGCGCTGCCCACGTCGCCGAAGACGGTGAGCATGATGCGCATGAAGGCGCCGAAGGCCGCGGCCTTCACGACGACGCTCATGTACGCGGTGGTCGAGGTGGGGGCGCCCTCGTAGGCGTCGGGCGTCCACATGTGGAAGGGCACCGCGCCGATCTTGAAGGCGAGGCCCACGAGGATGAGCACCATCGCGAAGATGGAGATGCGGGTGTGGACGGCGCGGAGGGTCTCCTCGGCGGCGCGGGCCACGAGGTCGGACGGGAGCTCGGCGCTGGGGCGCAGGCCCTGGGCGATGCCGGCGTAGTCGGTGTGCCCGGTGACGGCGTAGAGCAGCGCGGCGCCGAAGAGGAGCAGCGCGGCCGCGAAGGAGCCGAGCAGGAAGTACTTGAGCGCCGCCTCGGCGGAGCGCGCGCTGCTGCGGCGGAAGCCGGTGAGGGCGTAGACGCCGAGGGACATGGTCTCGAGGCCGAGGAAGAGGGTGAGCGTGTCACCCGACTGCGCGAGCATGATGGCGCCCGCGGAGGAGAACGCGACGAGGGGGTAGTACTCGCCGCGGTCCATCTTGTGCTCGGCGAGGTAGCCGCCCGCGAGGAGCGACGCGAGCGCGCCGCCGACGGAGATGACCGCGGCGAGGAAGAGCCCCGTGCGGTCGACGGTGAGCCACGGGGCGACGAGGGCGGCGCCGTCCGCGGGGATGCCGCGCTGCCAGAGGGCGAGGGCGGCGGCCGCGGCCACGAAGTGGAGCAGCGCCGTGGGCATCGCGAGCTGGCCGTCTTCCTTCTGGAAGGCGTCGAGCATCATGAGGACCACCCCGCCGGCGGCGAGGGTGAGAATCGGGGCGAGGACCAGCAGGAAGTTCACGGCTTAGTTTCCCTGGGCGACCAGGAGGTCGTTCGAGCGCTGGGCGCGGGCGGCGTGGGGCACCGCCTCGGGCACGGCCGGAGGAGGCAGGCCGTTGCCGGGGTCGGTCACCGGCGGGGTGGTCGCGGCCTCTTCGAGGAGCCACGGGGTGAGGTGCGCGCCGCCGCCGTCGCGCAGCGCCTCGCGCTTGCTGTTGTACACCGCGAGGAAGGAGCGCACCGAGGGGTCGATCCGGTCGCGGAAGTACATGGGGAAGAGGCCCAGCGCGAAGATGGCGACGACGAGCGGGGCGAGGCCGGCCCACTCGCGGCTGTTGAGGTCCGTGAGGTCGCGGTTCTTCGGGTTGGTGGCCGCGCCGAAGAAGACCTTCTGGGTCACGTCGAGCATGTAGACCGCGCCGAGGATGACCCCGCTCACGGCGAGCAGCGCGAACCACGGGCCGATCTGCGCGACCTCGCAGTCGGAGCCGACGCAGTGGTACGACCAGCGCAGCAGGTCGGCGCTGAAGCTCCCGGTGATGATCAGGAACTCGCCGATGAAGCCGTTGGTGCCCGGGAGCCCGATGGAGCTCATGGTGACCAGCACGAACACGGCCGCGTACCAGGGCATCACCTTGGCGAGCCCGCCGAACTCCGCGACGTCGCGGGTGTGACGGCGGTCGTAGAGCACGCCCACCAGGAGGAAGAGCGCGCCGGTGGAGATGCCGTGGTTGACCATCTGGAGGATGGCGCCGGAGACGCCCGTGGGGGAGCGCGACGAGAGGCCGAGCATCACGAAGCCGAGGTGGCTCACCGAGGAGTAGGCCACGAGGCGCTTGAAGTCGTACTGCCGCCACGCCGCGAGGGCGCCGTAGATGATCCCGATGCAGGCGAAGAGGGCGACCGTCGGGCCGATCCAGTGGCCCGCGAGGGGGAAGAGCCCGAGGCTGAAGCGCAGGAACCCGTAGGTGCCGAGCTTCAGCATGATGGCCGCGAGGATCATCGAGCCGCCGGTGGGCGCCTCGGTGTGGGCGTCGGGCAGCCAGGTGTGCACCGGCCACATCGGGACCTTGATGGCGAAGGCCAGCGTGAAGGCCGCGAAGAGCATGCGCTCGGTGCTCACGGGGAACCCGAGGCGCATGAGGTCTTGATAGTCGAAGGAGTAGTGCCCGGTGAGGGTCTTGTACTGGGCGACCATGTACAGGATCGCGAGCAGCATGAAGACCGAGCCCGCGAAGGTGTAGATGAAGAACTTCACCGCGGCGTAGACGGAGTTCTTGCCCCCGAACACGCCGATGATGAGGAACATCGGCACCAGCATCAGCTCCCAGAACGTATAGAAGAGGAAGAGGTCGAGGGCGACGAAGGCCCCGATCATCGCGCTCTGCAGGAAGAGCATCGCGGCGATGAACTCCTTCTGCTTGTTACGGATCGCGCCGAAGGAGACGTAGAGCGTCAGCGGCGTGAGGAAGGTGGTGAGCAGGATCAGCCAGAGGGAGATCCCGTCCACGCCGAGGTGGTAGCGGATCCCGAAGCTGGGGATCCACTCGACGTTCTCGACGTAGCGGAAGGTGCGCGACTGCACCGAGTGGGTGGAGCCCACGAGGAGCTGCAGCGACTGCCCGAAGAGGAAGAGCCCGACGCCCACGCCGTACGCGCGCAGGACCTTCGGGGCCTGCCGCGGGATGAAGAGCGCGAACAGGGCGGCCACGGCCGGGAACCAGATGAGCACCGAGAGCAGGTGCCGCGTCGTTTGAGTGGAATCCATGGGGTGGCTTCAGCGACCTTGCGGGTTGACTGCGGGTTGGTCGGCGCCCTGCGGCAGCACGAGGGTTCGGGCGTAGGCGCGGCGGCCGAAGGCGTTGGTCGCCTCGACGACGGCGCAGCGCGGGGTCGCGATGGTCTCGGTGCGCTGCGTCGCCATGGACGGCGCCTCGGCGCGCGCGAGCGCCTCGGTGGCGCGGTTGACCGGGCAGCGCTGGTCGAGCTGGCTGGCCTCGGGGCGGGGGTCGGGGTCGTAGAAGGCCCAGCGGTACGTGTACCCCGGCCCGCCGCTGGCCTCGAAGGTGACCGGCCCGGCGCCCGGGCGGCTCGCGATGGACACCGCGGGCATGAGGGTCGCCCAGATGATCAGCGCGAGGGTGCCGACGCCGACGAAGGCGCCGTACACCTGGATGGCGCCCGTCTGGATGGGCTTGATGATGCGCCCGAAGCCCATGGCCATGGTGCCCACCAGGTTGACCAGGCCGTCGACCACGTAGCGGTCGAAGCCCGCGGCGAAGATGGCGGATGCCCGCACGAGGCGGAGGATGGTGGCGTCGTAGAGCTCGTCGACGCGCCACTTGTCGAAGACGAGGCGGTAGAGGCCCGGCGCGGCGGCGGCGACCTTGTCGGCGGGCTCGCCCTTCTGGAGCTTGTAGACCCAGAACGCGAGGCCGGTGCCGGTGATCCACGAGAGGACGCCGGCGATCATGGCGGGCCACTCGAAGGAGTGGACGTGGTGCACGACCTCGGCGCTGCGGGTCTGCAGCACGTCGGCGACGGCGGGCTCGAGGAAGCGGGGAAGGACGCCCTCGCTGCCGGTCCACGCGTGGGGCAGGCCGAGGCCGCCCACCAGGATGGCGAGCGCCGCCAGCACATACAGCGGGGCGATCATGAGCTTCATGTCGATCCCGTGCTCGGAGGGGAGCGCGTTGGGATCGCCGTGGCCGTGACCGTGGTCGTCGTGCGCGTGCGCGACCTTGTCGGGGTCGTGGTAGCGGGGACCCTCGCCGTCGAAGGCGATGATCATCATGCGGCACATGTAGAAGGCCGTGAGGGTCGCGGCGGCGAGGCCCATCGCGAACACGATCTTCCCGACCGTCGGCGCGAAGGGGTTGGACAGCGCGCGGAAGAGGATCTCGTCCTTGGAGAAGAACCCGGAGGTGAGCGGCGTGCCGATGATGGCGAGCGTCGCGACGGCCATGGGGAGCGTGATGTTCGGGAGGTACTTCTTCAGGCCGCCGAGTTGGCGGATGTCCTGGCGGTCGCCGCAGGCGTGCATCACGGCGCCGGCCCCCAGGAAGAGGCAGGCCTTGAAGAACGCGTGGGTGAACACGTGGAAGAAGCCCGCGCTGAAGGCCCCGACGCCGCAGCCCATGAACATGAAGCCGAGCTGCGACACGGTGGAGTACGCGAGCACCTTCTTCAGCTCCACCTGCGTGACCGCGATGGTGGCCGCGAAGAGGGCGGTGAAGGCGCCGACGAGCGCGATGATGCTCAGCACCGTCGAGAAGTGCGTGTAGAGGAACGACAGTCGGCAGAGCAGGTAGATGCCCGCGGTGACCATCGTGGCGGCGTGGATGAGCGCCGAGACCGGGGTGGGGCCGGCCATCGCGTCGGGGAGCCAGACGTAGAGCGGAAACTGCGCGCTCTTGCCGCAGCAGCCGATGAAGAGCAGCAGGCACGCGGCGCCGCCCCAGGAGAAGTCGATGGAGCTGACGAAGGTGCCGAGGCGCGCGGAGCCGGCGAGGCCGGGGACGGCGTCGACCAGGAAGCGGCCGAGGCCGGTGCGCTCGTGCAGCGCGTTGATGAAGGTCTCTTCGTGGAGGTGCGCGCGGAGGGTCTCGAACTGGTAGCTCCCGCCCTTCCAGGCGAGGATGCTCATGCCGAGGATGAGGCCCGCGTCGCCGATGCGGTTGACGATGAAGGCCTTTCGCCCCGCGGTGGCGTAGTCGTTGTTCGTGTACCAGAACCCGATGAGCAGGTACGACGCGAGCCCGACGCCCTCCCAGCCCAGGAACATCGTCACCAGGCTGTCGCCCAGGATGAGGTTCAGCATCGCGAAGATGAACAGGTTGAGGTAGGCGAAGAAGCGCGCGAAGCCCGGGTCGTGGGACATGTACCCCGCCGAGTAGACGTGGATGAGCGTGCCCACCCCCGTCACCACCAGCAGCATCACGCCCGAGAGCGGGTCGACGAGGTAGCGCACCGGGATCATCTCCACCGCGGAGGGCCCGATGGGCGCGATGAACCAGTCCCAGGCGCGGAAGCTCAGGCTGACGTAGTGGTGCGGCTGGCCCGCCTCCAGCGCGACGTGCGCGGCGGCGTTGTTGCCCGCCTTGAGCAGCGCCAGGAAGGCCAGGATCGAGAGCAGGAAGGACATGCCGACGGCGGAGATCGCCGCGATGTACACGCCCTGCCGGCCGATGCGCTGGCCCCAGATGCCGTTGATGATCGCACCAAGGAGCGGGAGCAGGACGATCCAACCGAGGAGGTTGTAGTGGTCCGGCGCGGCCGTGAGCAGCTGACCGAAATCAATGTGGTTCATGGCTGTGGGCTCTTATCCCCGGAGCATGTCGGCGGCGTCGGTGCGTACGGTCTTCCGGAGGCGATAGAACGCCAGGACGATCGCGAGCCCGACGGCTGCCTCCGCGGCGGCGACCGCGATGACGAAGAACGTGAAGATGTGACCGTGGTGGGGAATCACCGGGGCGGCGGTGCCGTCGGCCGAGGGGACCGCCGACTGCCAGCGGTTGGCGGCGATGAAGGTGAGGTTCACCGCGTTCATCATCAGCTCGATGCTCATCAACGAGATGAGCACGTTGCGCCGGAAGAGGAAGCCCGCCGCGCCGATGCTGAAGAGCACGCACGAGAGGGCCATGTAGTGGCCGAGGTGGATGATCATCGGTGGCTCCCGTCGGCGGGCTCGCCGGTGGTCATGGAGACCTTGCCGTGGTGGCTGCGGGCGACCGCGAAGGCCCCGACGATGGCGGCGGTGAGGAGCACCGAGGCCATCTCGAAGGGGATCATCGCCGGGCCGAAGAGCTCGCGCCCGACGGACTCGAGGGTGCCGAAGCCCGGCGGGTTGGCGACGCGGTCGGGGTGCAGGTCCTTCACGACGCTGGCGAGGAAGAGCCCCGCGGCGACCATGGCGCCCGCGCCGATGGCCCGGGGGAGCCGCCCCGCGGCGTCGGTGGGCGCCTCGGAGGCCGGGCCGAGGAGCATGATCACGAAGACGAAGAGCACCACGACGGCGCCGACGTACACGATGAGCTGCACCGCGGTGAGGAAGTGCGCCGAGAGACTGATGTAGAGCCCCGCGAGCGAGAGGACGTGCACGAAGAGCCCGACCGCGTTGCGGATGGGGTTGCGCATGATGACGGTCGCGAGGGCGCTCGCCACGGCGACGGCCGCGAAGAACCCGAACGCGACGAGCTGCTGGATCGAAGCTGGAGGCATCAGGCGGCCCTCACTCCGAGGTGCGGCGCGGGCTTGCCGATCGCGGCCTCGAACTCGTTACGGAACAGCTTCAGGATCCCGAGCATGGGCATCGCCGCGCCGTCGCCGAGCGCGCAGATGGTGTTGCCCATGATGTTGTTGGCGACGTCGGCGAGGGTGTCGAGGTCGACCTGCGTGGCCGTGCCGTCGGCGAACTTGTGGCAGAGCTTCGCCATCCAGGCGCAGCCCTCGCGGCACGGGGTGCACTGCCCGCACGACTCGTGCGCGTAGAACACCATGAGGTTCTCCGCGGCGCGCACCATCGAGGTGGTGTCGTCCATCACGATGGCGCAGCAGGTGCCGAGCATGGTGCCGAGGCCGCGCATGGTGTCGACGCCCATGGGCACGTCGAGGTGGCTCTTGCCGTGCCACGCGTGCAGCGGGTGCTTCTCGTCAGGGGCGTGGACGGTGTCGCTCTCGCGCAGCACCGGGGTGCTACTACCGCCGGGGATGACGGCCTTGATGGTGTGCCCGGTGCGCACGCCGCCGCCGAGGTCGTCGATGAGCTCGCGGAGGGTGATGCCCACCGGGGCCTCGTACACGCCGGGGCGGTTGACGTGGCCGGAGACCCCGTAGAGCCGCACGCCGCCGTCCTTCATGTGGTGCAGCCGGGAGAGCTTCGAGAAGGCGTCGCCGCCCATCTCCACGATGCTGGGGACCGTGGCGAGGGTCTCGAGGTTGTTGACGATGGTCGGCGCGCCGAAGGCGCCCACCACCGCGGGGAACGGGGGCTTCAGCCGCGGCTCGCCGCGCAGGCCCTCGAGGGAGTTGAGCAGCGAGGTCTCCTCGCCGCAGATGTATGCCCCGGCGCCGGAGTGCACGACGATGTCGAGCTTGAAGTCCTGGTCGAGCACCTTGTTGCCGAGGTAGCCCTTGGCGCGGGCCTCGCGCACGGCCTGCTCCAGGCGCTTGATGGCGAGCACCAGCTCGCCGCGCACGTAGCAATAGACCGTGTGCACGTCGAGCGCGTAGGCCGCGATGATGAAGCCCTCCACACAGCGGTGCGGGTCCTTCTCCATCAGCGTGCGGTCCTTGAAGGTGCCCGGCTCGCCCTCGTCGGCGTTGACCGCGATGTAGCTGGGCATGTCGGTGCGGGTCTTCAGGAACGACCACTTCACGCCGGCCGCGAAGCCGGCGCCGCCGCGGCCGCGGAGGTTGGCGGCCTTGACCTCCTCGCGGATGGCCGCGGGGCCCATCGCGATCGCCTTGCGCAGCGCCTGGTAGCCCCCGGAGGCCTCGTAGGCCGCGAGGGTCCACGAGTTGGGGGTGTCGTAGTTCTTGGTGAGGATGCGGGGGTTCTCGACCGGCATGGTGGGTCTACAGCTCCTTGCGGGCGCGGATGCCAATGGGGGAGAAGGTCACGGCGCAGCGGCCGTCCTTCTTGCGTCGGGCGCCTTCGAGGATCGCGTCGAGCTTCTCCGGGGTGAGGTGCTCGAAGTACTCGTCGTTGAGTTGGATCATCGGGCCGCCGCCGCAGGCCGCGAGGCACTCGGCCTCGAGCAGCGTGAACTCGCCGTCCTTGGTGGTCTCGCCGACGTGGCAGTCGAGCTTATCCTCCAGGGCCCGGGTGATGTCCCGCGCGCCCATGAGCTCGCAGCTGAGCGTGCGGCAGACCCACACGACGTTGCGCCCCACCGGCTTCTGCTGGAACAGCGTGTAGAAGGTGACGACGCCCTTCACGTCCGCGGTGCTCAACGAGAGCTTCTTCGCGACGTAACCGATCACCTCGTCGGTGATGTGTCCCTGCTGCTCCTGGCAGATGTGCAGCAGCGGGATCGAGAGGGCCTGCTTCGTCGGGTACTTCGGCAGCAGCTCTTCGAAGATCGCCAGCCGCTCCGGAGTGAGCTCGAACGCCATGGTCTAAGATCGCTTTCCGTCACCGCGCGGAGTCTCTCGGGGGCTCTGTCCCCCTTTCATCGCCGCGGCGGTGTCTTCACGAGACGCGGCGCGGGTTGATGCCCGGTCCGCGAAACGCGCGGGACGCTAGTAAGGACCCCCCGCAGTGTCAATAGAGCGCGCAGCCCCGGTCGCGCCCCCGTCGAACCCCTGCGCGTGTCCCCGCAACCGATGTTGCAGGCGCCCTCTCGACCGTCGTCCGAGGTCGTCTGCGGCGGAAGCTCCGCTGGCTTCTGCGCGCCGGGTTTGTCACCTTACCCAAAGCCCTAATCGTCCAGTCCGCGGTGCTCCGCCGGAGGCGCCCACCCCATGAACCCCTCGCTCCGCTCGATCGCACTCCTGCTCGCCGCCTGCGCCCTCGACGCCTGCGCCAGCGCCCCGCCGCCCGCGCCCAGCTCGGCCGAGTCCGCCCCACGCCGCCGCCGTCGCCGCCGCGCCGCCGCGCCCGCTGCGCCCGCCACCGCCACGCCGACCGCCGCGCCCGCCGCCGAGCCCGCGGCTCCGCCCGACGGTCTGGCCATCGTGCCCACCGTGCGCCGCGTGGACGCCGCCAGCGTCGAGCGCCCCTCCAACGCCCCGTCGATGGGCAGCCCGGTGGTGCAGCCCGCCGCCGCCGAGGGCCGCGGGCTCACCCCGCGGTGGACCGGCCCGCGCAGCGCGCCGCGCATCGTCTGCGAGGGCGAGGGCAACCCGCAGCGCGCCAGCACGCAGTCGCCCTACGACCCCACCAGCGCCATGATCGTGCGGGCCTTCCTCCCGGTCGAGCGGCCGGTGATCGCGTGCGCCCCGCCGGTCGACCGCGAGGGCCGCGTGCCGGTGCGGGTGCTCTTCTCGGGCAACGGCCTTCCCCTCGAGGTGAGCCTCAGCGCCGGGGTCACCCGGGCGCAGGGCCTCTGCCTCGGCGCCGCCCTCTGCAACGTGCGCCTCGCTGCCTTCCGCGCGCCCAACGCCACCGTCAACTACGGCTTCGTCGCGGCGGTCGCGACCGAGGAGATGCCGCCCCCCGGAGAGTGAGCGCCGGCTCAGTCCGCCGTCGCCGCGACCAGCGCCGCCCAGTCGACGCCGCCCGGCAGGCGACCCTCCGCCCGCTCGGGTCGTCCACCGCCGCGGCCCTGGTGCGCCGCCGCCGCGCGCTTCAGCCACGCCCCGCAGTCGAAGGCAGAACCCTCTCCCCGCGCGACGAGCACCAGCAGGCCGTCATCGACGCGCGACGCGAGGAACGCCACCGCCCCGGGGCGCGCCGCGATGCGCTGCCCCAGCGCCCGCAGCGTCTCCGCCGTCTCGCCGTCGAGCGCGAGCACCACGCGCGACGAGCCCGCCGCTGCGGCCTCGCGCAGGAGCCCCTCGGCCACTCCCTCGGCCCAGCGCGCGCGCACGTCGCCGAGCGCGTCGCGGGTCGACTGGAGCTCGGCGCGCAGCCGCTCGATCGCCGCCCTCGCGTCGTGGGGGCCGCAGGTGAACAGCCGCCCGAGCTCGGCCAGCGAGGCGGAGCGCGCGCGCAGCTCGTCGAGGGCGGCCCGGCCCGCGAGGAAGGTCACCCGGGTTTTGCCCCGGAAGCGCTCGACGCCGGTGATGTGCAGGGCGCCCACCTGCGCCGTGCGCGCGCAGTGGGTGCCGCCGCAGGGCGTGAGGTCGAAGCCGCCGATGTCGACGACGCGGATGTTCTCGGTGACCTTCGGCGCGCGGCGCAGCGGCAGCGACGCGAGCTCGTCGGGCGGCGGAAACCACTGCCGCACCGCGAGGTCGTCCTCGATCGCCCGGGCCACGCGCCGCTCGGCCCGCGCCAGGGCCCGCTCGTCGAGCGAGGGGACGTCCAGGTCGAGCGTGCTCCCGCCGCCGCCCAGCCGCGACGAGGCCGTCTCCGCGCCCGCCTCGTCGACCATCGCCCGCGAGAGCATGTGCTGTCCGGTGTGCAGCGCGGCGTGCAGCCGGCGGCGGTCGCGGTCGACGAGGCCCCGCAGAACGGCCCCGAGCGGCGGGAGCTCCGCCCCGGGGGCGAGCGCGTGCAGCACCACGCCGGCCTCGTCGGCGCGGGTGTCTTCCACGGCGAGGCCACCGAGCCCGCCCGTGTCGCCGGGCTGCCCCCCGGAGTCGGGGTAGAAGCCCGTGCGGTCGAGGACGAGCGCGGGCCGACCCTCGACGCGGGCGTGGCCCACGACGGTGGCCTCGAAGTCCAGCAGCGAGGGGTCGTCGAGGTAGAGGCGCGGGGTACCGGGCGTGGCGTGGGCGACCATCGTGGCCGTTCTATAACGGTTGCGACCCGCGGCGCTCAATCGCGGAGCGCGCGCTCGACCTCCTCGGCGTGGAACCCGAGCAGCACCCGGCCCCGCACGTCGAGCACCGGGATGCCCGACCCGCGGACCCTCGCCTCGGTGAGCCGGTTGTTCATGTCGTCGTAGGCGGCCGCGTCGGACTCGACGTTGCGGTAGCGCGACGGCACCCCGTGGGCGTCGAGCCAGTCCATCGCCGCGCGGGTGTGCCGGCACCAGCTCGCGCCGTAGACCACCACCGGCGCCGCCGCCGACACGGGCGGCCCCGCGGGGGCGAGCGGCGGCAGCGGCGGCTGCGAGGCGCAGCCGAGCGCGAGGGCGACGACGGCGAGGCGCGCGGCGAGGCTCACCGCACCCCGATGGCGGGCACGCCGCAGCGCGCGCCGACGGAGGTGCTGTAGAGGCTGAGCCGGATGTACGGGCGGCCGTAGAGCCCGCGGAGCACCGAGGCCGAGCCGGCGGTGTTGGCGGGGCAGCCGTACTCGAAGGCCGTGCCGCTGGCGATGCCGAAGCCGGGGGAGCTCGCCGCCGGCGTGGCCGTGACCCGGAGGGCCCCGGGGTTGCCGGTGACCGAGAGCGTCGAGCACTCCACCCCGAACTGGTACAAGTATGTCGACGTGCGGCCGCGGATGCGCGTCACCACCGAGTCGCCGGGGCACTGGTACCGGAACACCGTGCTGCCGATGGACGACCCCACCACCCCGACGTCCGTCGCGCCGGTGACCGTGGCGCTGTAGCGGTACGGCGTGACGGTACGGTCCTCGTTGATCTGCGGGGTGCCGCAGATCACGTTGATCTGCGTGACAAAGCTGCCATTGATCCGGCCGAAGACGCCGCGCACCACCTGCCCCGCCGGGCACGACGCGTTGGTCGACGTTCCCGACCCGGCGCCGTACTCCGGCGAGGTGTAGTCGAAGCTCGCGAGCCCGCCGAGGCCCGTCGGGCACCCGTTGTCCGCGACGCCGTCGCAGCTGTTGTCCCGCCCGTCGCAGGTCTCCGCCCCCACCACGCCGCACGCCCCGCAGTGCGTCGGGCTCGTCGCGAGGTCGGTCTCGCACCCGTTGGCCGCCGAGCCGTCGCAGTTGCCCTGGCCCGTGTCGCACCCGGCCACCACGCAGGCGCCGCCGCTGCACCCGGCCGTGCCGTTGCTCACCGCGCACGCCCGGCCGCAGGCGCCGCAGTGGGCCACGCTGTTGCGCGTGTCGGTCTCGCACCCGTTGGCCGCCGCCGCGTCGCAGTCCGCGAAGGACGGCGAGCACCGCGTCCCGCACGCGCTCGCCGCGCAGGTGGGCGTCGCGTTGGGCGCCGCCGGGCACGCGCGCCCGCACGCCCCGCAGTGGCTCGCCGCGCTGCGGGTGTCGGTCTCGCACCCGTTGCCCGCCACGCCGTCGCAGTTGGCGAAGCTCCCGCCGCAGGTCGCGATGGTGCACGCCCCGTCGAGGCACGCCGGGGTGCCGCCGGACACCGTGCACACCGCCCCGCACCGGCCGCAGCTCGTCGCGGTGGTGCGCAGGTCGGTCTCGCACCCGTTGGCCGCGTCGCCGTCGCAGTTGGCGTAGCCCGCCGCGCAGGTGAACCCGCACCGCCCGGCCGCGCAGGTCGCCGCAGCGTTGGCCGGCGACGGGCACGCCGTGCCGCAGCTCCCGCAGTGGTCGAGCGCCGTCCGGACGTTGGTCTCGCAGCCGTTGTCCGCGTCGCCGTCGCAGTCCCCGCGGTCCACGTCGCAGGTCACCCCGCAGCGGCCCGCCTCGCAGCGCGGCACCGCCGCCCCGGGCCGCGCCGGGCACACGTTGCCGCAGCGCCCGCAGTTGCCCGGGTCGCCCGCCACCATGCGCTCGCAGCCCGTGCGCGCGTCGCCGTCGCAGTCCGCCGTCCCCGCCGCGCAGGTGAACCCGCAGCGCCCGCCCACGCAGGCCACCGCCCCGGCGCCCGGCGGCGTCGGACAGGATACGTCACACATCCCGCAGCGGGCCGGGTCGCGCTGGAGGTTGCTCTCGCAGCCGTCGGCGAGCTCGCGGTTGCAGTCCGCGAAGCCCGCGGTGCACGCCTCGATGCCGCACGCGCCCGCGGTGCACGCCGGGACGCCGTTGGCCGCCGCGCAGCGCCGGGCGCACGCCCCGCAGTTGGCGATGTCGGCCCGCACGTCGACGCAGCTGCCGGTGCAGCACACCTCGCCGGGCGCGCAGCCGCGGCGCTCGTTGCACCCCGGCAGGCACTGCCCCATCTGGCAGGTCGCCCGCAGGGGGCAGTCGTCGTCGTCGCTGCAGTCGAGGCAGACGTGGCGCGCGGTGTCGCAGCGGCCGGGCGCCACGCCGCCGTCGAGGCGGGGGGTCGCCGCGCAGCCCTCGTCGGCGCGGCAGCCCGGGACGCACACGAAGCTCGCCGGGTCGCAGTGCTGCGCGGCGGGGCAGCGGTCGTCCGAGGGGAGGCACGCCACGCAGAGCCCGTCGGGGCTGCAACGGCCGCCGTCGGCGCAGTCGGCGGCGGTGGCGCAGCGCGGGCCGAGGTCGGCGGGGGGCGGCGCGTCGGGGAGCGGCGCGTCCGGGGCGTCGAAGGCCTCGGAGAGGTCGGCGCTCGGGGCGTCCGGGGCGCCCGCGTCGAGAGAGCCGCGGTCGTCGAGGCCGCCGAGGTCTTTCGCGGCGGCGACGTCTTCGGTCGGGGTGGATCCTGCGTCGGGGACGGGGACGGCCTCGTCGAAGCAGCCCGCTGCGGCGACGGTGAGCGCGACGAGCCACCCGTGCCGCCGCGAGGGGATCATCGCGCGGGCACCACCTGGGGCACGCCGCGCACCACCACGTTGGCCCCGCGCAGGGTGCCGTCCGTGCTCGACAGCGCGTAGAGCTCGCGCGGGCCGAAGGGGGCGCCCGCGCCGAACATCAGCGAGCGCGGTCCGCGGACGTCGGTCACCACGCGCACCGAGACGCCCGCGAGGATGGGCACGCGCCAGACGCGGTCGACGATCTCGTCGGCCACGTACACGTTGCCGCACTCGTCCTGCGCGAGGCCCGACACGCGGCTGAACCCGCCGACGAACTCCATCGCGGCGCCGATGGCCCCGCCGTCGGCCGGGGCCAGCTCGACCCGCATGACGGTGTTGGTGTCCGAGCGGGCCACGAAGAGGTAGCGCCCCGCCGCGTCGACGAGCAGCTGCGTCGGGCTGGGCACGTCGGTGACCACCACCCGGGCCGCCTCGCCGCCGGCCTCCGCGGGCATGCGGTAGATGAGCCCGAAGCGCGTGCCGCCGTCGACCACCGGGGCGGCCGTGTCGCTGAACCACACGTTGTTGTCTGCATCGACGGCGAGCCCGCCGGGCTGGCGCAGACCGCCCTGTCGCACGGTCGCCGTCGTCGCGCCGGGCGCCACCTGGTAGATCGCCCCGTTGCTGGTGCCCATGCCCGTGTTGTTGAACACCGCCAGCATCAGCCCCGCCGTGCGGGTGTATCGCAGCGCCACCACCTCGCCGGGCATCACCATGGTGACCGGCGTCGAGTCGCTCCCGCGGCGCATCACCACCGTCGAGCCCTGCGCGACGGCCACGCCGCCGGTGCCGTCGAAGGCGAAATCGCGCGCGCCCGTGAGCCCGTCGAGCAGCAGCCGCGACGCCGCCGAGGCGGGCGCCATCTCGCAGGCCGGGCCCTCGACCACCGGCCCGCTGTCGGAGGCGTCGACGGCGTCGTCGGGGCCCGCGTCGGGCACGCCCATGTCCCCCGGCAGCCCCGCCTCGACGACGTCGAGGCCCGGCGCGTCGAGCACGCCGCCGTCCGTGACCGTCGCGTCGCGGGGGCCGAGGTCGCTCACCGCGTCGCCCCCCGCGTCGGTGCGCAGCGCGTCATCCGGGAAGCACCCGACGCCGAGCGTCGCGGTGAGAGCGATCCAACCGAAGGCCCGACGTCGATCCATCACGTGGCGAGCGTCGACCGAGAGGCCACGCGGGGTCAAGCGTCGCACGCGTCACGTTGTCGCAGCATCAGCCGCGGCCCACCTCCGCGGGTGCAATCCCGCGCGGTCGATGTCATGAACCCTTGCGCCGCCTGCCGGCACCCTACGATCCAGCCGTGTCCACGATGCACCCGACCCGCCGCCGTCGCCCCGCCGCCCTCCCCTCCGTCGTCGCCCTCGCGGCGGCGCTCGCGGGCTGCGGCGAGGAGCGCGTGGTCTACGATCGCCTCGACGCCGGGGCCTGGGGCCCCCGGTGCACCACCGCCGACATCCCCGACGGGGGACTCGGGTACGTCTCCAACAGCCTGATGAACTCCATCGCGGTGCTCGACCTCGCCGCGGGCGCCGTGCGCGAGACGCACCCCGTCGGGGTCGGGCCCCTCGCAGAAAACGGCCCGCACCACCTCGCGGTCGACGTCGCCCGGGGGGTGGTCTACACCCCGCTGTCGTTCCCGGCGCAGGCCATCCCCGCGGGGCCGCACGCCGAGCACGGCTCGTCGGTCACCCCGGGGGTCTTCGTCAAGCGCTCGCTCTGCGACTTCCGCCTGCTGGGCCAGGCCGACGTCGACCCCAACCCCGGCGACATGGCCCTCTCCCCCGACGGCCGCACCGCCTTCGTCTCCCACTTCGACCTCCTGCGCGCGCAGGCCAACGTGGGCGACCGCGACCGCCAGCGCTCCAACCTGATCATCATCGACACCGCCACGATGACCCGCACCGCCACCGTGCCGGTGTGCGTCGCCGCCCACGGCATGGCGGTCTCCCGCGACGGTCGCACGGTCTTCATGGCCTGCTACGGCGACGACGCGCTCGGCGTGGTCTCCCTCGACGGGCCGCGCCCCACGGTGCGCCTCGTCTACGTCAGCCCCAGCGGCACGGGCCCCGCGAGCGCCACCAACCCCTCGTACGGTCCGTACTCCCTCTCCCTCTCCCCCGACGGCGCCTCGGTGTGGGTCGGGTGCGCGCTCGGCAACAACGTGCTCTTCGCCTACGACGTCGCCTCGGGCGCCATCGACCGCGCCCGGCTCACCGCGCGCCTCCCCGGCAAGGCCTGGTTTCCGGGCTTCAGCCCCGATGGATCGTCCGTGCTGGTGCCCACCCAGGGCCGCGACAGCGTCACGCGGCTCTCCACCGCCCCGGGCCTCGCGGTGCGCGACCAGCGCTATTTCACCCCCGAGGAGTGCACCCTCCCCCACCAGGTCGCGTACGGGCCCGACGGGCTCTACTACCTGGTCTGCGAGGGGCGGCACGGCACCGACCCCGCGCGCAGCCAGCCCGGCGCCGTGCTCGCCCTGCACCCCGACGACCTCCGCACGGTGCGCACCTTCCCCGTCGGCCTCTTCCCCGACGCGATCGTCTTCGCCGGGGGAGGCGCCCCGTGAGGGCCGTCTCTGCCCTCGCCCTCGCCCTCGCGCTCCCGGCCTGCGCCGACACGGAGCTTCGCCTGCCCGCCTCGGCCGAGGGCGCCGCGATCGCGCAGAGCGCCGCCGTCAGCCGCTCTCGCTACAACGTCTTCGCGTGCACCACCTGCCACGCCGTACGCGCCGCGGAGGTCGGCGCCCGGCGGTTGCCAGGCGCGCCGCTGGAGGGGGCCGCGCTCCGGCCCTCGTACTGGGGCGGCGAGACCGCCCACCTCGACGAGGCCGTCGGCCGCTGCTGGACCTTCTTCATGCGCGGCACCCCGACGGACCTCGACGGCCGCACCGGCGAGGCCCTCTACGCCTGGCTCGACTCGCTCAGCCCCGACGGGTCGACGGTGGGCACCGCGGCGGTCCCGCAGACCTTCCCCCGCATCGTGCGCCCGCTCGGCGAGGGCGACGCCGCCCGCGGCCGCGCGCTCTGGACCCGCGCCTGCGCCAACTGCCACGGGGCCCTCGGGTCGGGCGCCGGGCGGCTCGGCCCGCTCGTCACCGTGGTGCCGGGCGAGACCGAGCGCGAGCACTGCGCCGACGAGCTGCCCGCGGGCTACGACGACCACACGGCGTACATGCGCACGGTGGTGGTCGAGAAGATCCGCCACGGGAGCTTCCTCGGGTACGCGGGCACGATGCCGCCCTTCTCCGTCGAGGCCCTCTCCGACGCCGACGTGCGCGACCTCACGATGCTCTTCCGCTGCCCCTGAAGCGTCGCCCGCTCCGTCGACCCGCCCGCGGGATTCTGCGACACTCCGCGCGCCATCATGCAACTAACCGAGCTGCTCGAACGCCGCGTGACCCGCATCGCCGAGATCGTCGACTGGTTCGCCGACCGCCCCTTCCTGGAGCGCCGCGAGGCCCTCTTCGCCCTCGACCGCGCGGGCCAGCGCAGGCTCTACGCCGTCGCCGCGCAGTCCGAGGCGATCACCCTCGCCGACCTCGTGCCCGCGACGAAGGGCGACCGCGCGGAGGTGCGCCACCACGGGCGCAACACCCTCCCCGTGATGAAGACCTTCCGCACCTTCGAGAAGCGCTTCTGCCGCCCGGACGACGGCACCGCGCGGCTCTTCGGCTACAACGAGGGCGCGTCGGTGAAGTGGTTCGGCCCGGGTTACTTCGTCGCGTATGCCGTGCGCGACAACCCTGTGTGGACGGCCCGCGGCGACGTCGTGGTCGACTACTTCCAGGTACCCGACAAGGGCGTCGTCGAGGGGTGGCCCGCGGTGGTGCCCAACGAGCAGGGGCTCCAGCGGCTGGTGTTCGCGGGCACCCGCGATTTCCTGCGGCGGGTCACCGACGGCGTGAGCATCGGGGCGGCGTACAAGGGCGAGCGCGCGCTCGACCACTACTTCGTCCTCGTGCGCGACGATCGATAGCTCCTGCCGGATCGTGTAACGCTCCCGACCCATGAAGCGCGCTCGCACGGGGTCACCCCGCTACACCCTCGCCCTCGCCCTCGCCCTCGCAGTCGTCGCCGCGCCCTCCGTCGCGGCCGCGCAGGTCGACCCCGCGCGAGCCTTCTACGCGGTGGCGTTCACGCACGGGTCGCCGCACAACGGGGTGATCACCGCGCAGGACACCTCGGCGCCCTTCGGCGTTCTCGCCTCCGCCCCCCGAGGGACCCTCAACGGCGCCATCGCCCTCGACCCCGTCCGGGGCGTGCTCTACGGCTCGGCCTGCTGCACCGCCAGCCAGGCCATCCAGGCCTACGAGCCCGTCGGGCTCACCCGCTTCGCGGCGCGCGACATCCCGGTCACCTCGTCGGGCTCGCTCGCCATCGAGGTCGACGCGCCGCGCCGGGTGCTCTTCTTCTACGACACGGTCACCCGCGTGCTGCGCGCGCTCAGCCTCACCGACGGCGCGCAGTACGGCGGCGTCGTCGCGATGGTCACCCTCACCGACCTCCCGGCCGAGCCCGTCGCCTCCTCGGCGGGCGACCAGCTCGCGGTCGACACCCGGGGGCAGCAGCTCTTCGTCACCGGCGGCGACGGCGGCCCGGTGCTCTCGGTCGACGTGTCGCGGATCACCGAGAGCGGCGGGGCCTTCGGGGCCGTCACCAACACCGGCCACCGCAACCGAAGCACGGGCAACTCCGGCGGCGGCGTGGCGGTCGACGAGGCGGGGCGGCGGGCGTTCTTCTTCCCGACGACGGGCGCGGTGCGCATCGTCGGGGCCGACGCGCCCTACGCGGTGCTGGGCGAGGTCGCCATCCCGTCGATGGCGGCCAACGACTGCGGGCTGATGTTCGACGGGCGCACGAGCCGGCTCTACGTGGGCCGCGGAGCGTCGGCGCCGCCGGTGGCGGTGTCGTTCCCGTCGATGGCGGTGACGGCCTTCGCGACCGGCCCGGGGGACGTCCCCGCGCTCAGCTTCGCAGGGGCCAGCACGGCCTGCGTCGACCGCGACGCCGACGGGTTCTTCCCGGCGCTGTGCGCGACGACGGGCGCGCGGGTCGACTGCGACGACGCGCGCAGCGAGCGCAACCCCGGCGCGGCGGAGACCTGCGACGGCGCGGACAACGACTGCGACGGCCTCGTCGACGAGGGCTTCTGCCGCATCGGCGGGGCGTGCTTCACCGACGGCCAGGCCAACCCCGCCAACGCCTGCCAGGCCTGCGCGGCGAGCGCGACGGCGAGCGGGCCCACGGCGTGGCGACCGGGCGCGCGCGGGGCGGTGTGTCGCTCGGCCGCGGGCGCGTGCGACGCGGCGGAGACCTGCGACGGCGACTCGGAGGCGTGTCCGGCGGACGGTCGGCGTCCCGCGGGCGAGGTGTGCCGCGCGACGGCGACGACCGCGGCGTGCGACCCGGCCGAGGCGTGCGACGGCGTGGCGGCCGCGTGCCCGACGAACGTGGTGACCCGCGCGCCGACGACCGAGACGTGCAACGGCGTCGACGACGACTGCGACGGGATGATCGACGAGCTGCAGTGCACCCCGGCAGACGCGGGCGTGACGGACGTGGGACCGGCGGACGTGGGACCGGCGGACGTGGGACCGGCGGACGTGGGACCGGCGGACGTGGGACCGGCGGACGTGGGCGTCGTGGACGCGGGACCGGCGGACGCGGGCGTCGCGGACGTGGGCGTCGCGGACGCGGGACCGGCGGACGTGGGCGTCGTGGACGCGGGCGTCGTGGACGTGGGCGTCGTGGACGTGGGCGTGGGCGAGGATGCGGGGTCGATGGCGCCCGACGCCGGGGCGGGCGAGATGACCGCGCCGCAGACCGACGGCTGCGGCTGCGCGGTGCCGGGGCGCGGTGGGCTGCGGGGCGGTCGATGGGCGCTCGCGGCGGGCGTGGCGGTCGCGCTGATGGCGCGGCGACGTCGACCCGCGGGGCCTACGGCGCGCAGCGCGCCTCGACGGTGAAGGGGGCGTCCGGCCGCAGCGCCGCGGGCTCGCTGCCCGTCGGCCCACTGGTAATGCCGCTCGAGCACCGCGCGCCCCTCCGGCGTCGCCGGAGAGCGCCAGCCGGCGAGGGTCTCCGCGAGGACGACGAACGTCTCGTGGTGGGCCAGCGAAGCACGGATCTCTTCGAAGGTCGGCGTTGCCATGGGCGGTCCTCTTCTGCGACGCGACCGTCAGGTCGATGGGGGTGACGGACGCGACGGCGCGGCGCGCTCAGCGCGTCGGCGGCGGCCCGGGCGGCATGCCCTCGACGACGACGATGTCGAAGTCCGCGGCCCCGGCGCGCAGCGCGATGGCGTCCTGGTAGGCCGCGGAGCCGAAGTACGCGCGCGCCGCGGCGTAGCTCGGAAACTCCACGAAGTACGGTCGTCGCGGCACCGCGCCCTCGACGACCTCGGCGACGTCGCCGCGCGCGAGCACGCGACCGCCGTACGAGGCGAGGGTCGGCCCCGCGACGGCGGTGTACTGCCCGAAGCGCGCCGGGGCGGTGACGGTCGCCAGCACGAGCCAGTAGCCCTTCGCGACCGCCGGCGCGGGGTCGCGCAGCGCGGGGTAGTCGACGTAACCCTTCTCGCCGCCGCCGTAGAACGTGCTCCGGTCGCCCGCGGCGAGCGGCGCGCCCGCTTCGAAGCGATGGACGAGGTCGGGGTTCGACACGAACGGCGCGCCGAACGAGACGGCCTGCGCGTGGCCGGCCTCGACGACCGCCTCGGCCGAGTCGCGGTCGTAGCCGCCGTTGACGAGGAGCGGTCCGCGAAACAGCGGGCCGAAGGTGGCGAGGGTGTCGCGGGGCCACGAGGGGAAACGCGCGGCGTCGGGCGTCGCGCGCATCAGGTGGAGGTACGCGAGCGGCAGGGCGTTCAGCTGCTCGATGAGGTACGAGAAAGTCGCGAGCGGGTCGGAGTCGACCATGCCGTTGTACGCGAGCGTCGGCGACAGGCGGATGCCCACGCGCCCTTCGCCCCAGACGCCGACGAGGCGCGCCATCACCTCGAGCACGAAGCGCGCGCGGTTCTCGAGGCTGCCGCCGTACTCGTCGGTGCGCTGGTTGACCGAGTCCACGAGAAACTGGTTCGGCAGGTAGCCGAAGGCGCCGTGGAGCTCGACGCCGTCGAAGCCCGCCGCCCGGGCGTTCTTCGCGCCGCGCTCGAAGTCGTCGATGGTCGCGCGGACCTCGTCGGTGGTCAGTGCGCGCGGCACCTCGTAGTCCTTCGGTCCGGTCGCCGTGAGGTGCTTCTGGCCCTGGATGGCCATGGCCGACGGCGCCACGGGAAGGCGGCCGCCGCGCACGTCGGAGTGACCCACCCGACCGGTGTGCCAGAGCTGCATCACGATCGTGCCGCCCTCCGCGTGCACCGCGCTCGTGACCTTCTTCCACGCCTCGACCTGCGCGTCGCTCCAGATGCCCGGGGTCATCGGCGAGCCCACCGCGTCGGCCGACACGTTCGTCGCCTCGGTGATGACGAGCCCGGCCGTCGCACGCTGGACGTAGTAGCGAACCGTCGACTCGCCGACGACGCCCGCGGCGTCGGCGCGACTGCGGGTCATGGGCGCCATCACGACGCGGTTACGGGGATGCAGCTGGCCGAGTCGGGTCGAGGTCAGGAGTTTCACGGGGTCCTTCGGGAAGGCGGGTGGACGGAGCCGTCGCACCGTGCGCCCGGGGATGCTCTCAGGACAAGCACGCACGAGCGGGATAGACTGTCCCGATGGCGGGCCATTTCGATCTCAATGCGGCCCTCGTGCTCGTGCGGGTGGTGCAGGCGGGCAGCTTCCGCGGCGCGGCGCGCGCGCTCGGCATGCCGAAGACCACCGTGAGCCGCAAGGTCGCGGAGCTCGAAGAGCAGCTCGGCGTGCAGCTCCTGCAGCGCACGACGCGGACGCTCGCGCTCACCGACGCGGGCTCGGCGTTCACCGAGGAGGCGGAGGGCGCCATCGCCCGGCTCGACGCCGCCGAGGCCGCCGTGGCGGAGCTGCAACGCGAGCCGCGCGGGAAGCTGCGCGTGACGACGACGGTGCCGCTCGGCGAGCGGTTTCTCGCGACGATCGTGGCCGACTTCCTGGAGGCCTATCCGTCGCTCGAAGTGATGGTGCACCTCACCGACCGCCCGGTCGACCTCGTGGCCGAGCGCTTCGACGTCGCCATCCGCGCCGGCTCCCTGCCCGACTCGTCGCTGATCGCGAAGCTCATCGGGACCTCGGCCTACCGGGTGGTCGCGAGCCCCGCCTACCTCGCGCGCCATGGCATGCCCGCGCGGCCGTCCGATCTCTCGACGCACGCGTGCCTGCGCTTCACGAAGTCCGGCACCGTGGCGCGCACGACGTGGCCGTTCGGCAAGGGGAAGCGCGCCGTCGAGGTGCCCGTCAACGGTCGGCTCGTCAGCGACGACTTCGTGGTGCTGCGCAAGGCCGCCGAGCGCGGCCTCGGCGTCGCGCGCCTGCCCACCGGGGTGGCGCACGGGTCGCTTCGCGCCGGGCACCTCGTGAGCCTGCTCGACGCGTACGCGCCGCCGCCGACGCCGGTGCACATGCTCCACGTCGGCGGGCGGCATCTGCCGCCGCGCACGCGGGCGTTCATCGACTTCGTGCATCCGCGGCTGGGGCAGGCGTTCGCCGAGGCGGCGGCGACGTAGCGCCGAGCCGCGTCGGCCGCCCGCGGAGTTCGAGGCGCCGCCGCCCGTGGTGCCGCCGCAACCGACAGGCCTCTGCACCGCCCTCCTCGTGGTGCGCCAGACCGAGACGCGGCGCGGCTGCGCCATCGACGAGCGCGTCCCCCGCGCGCCGGGCGTGCTGCGCTACCCCTGCGCGGGTGGTCCCGCCACGGCGGATCTCGGCGCGTCGCGCTTCAGCGGCAGCGTGCAGGCCGGCGTGGTCGATCTGCGGTTGCGCACGGCGTTTCGCTTCACCGATCCGTGCGACTGGGAGAGCGTGCAGGCCATCAGCGGCAACCTCGGCAACGGCGGCGCTCACGTTCGTCCACAGCGAGTCGCCGATGCCGGGCCAGGCGCGCTGCGCCGCCGCATGCCTCGCGCATGGCAGCGGGACGGTGCAGCGGCAGCGCTCGGCGATGCGGAGGGCAGGGCGGCGGGAGTGACGGGGGCGCCCCGAGGCATCGGGCACCCCCGGGGCAGCGGACCGACCCGACGGTCTCCGTCGCCGGACTGGCGCTGGAAGGCGCCGATGTCGCAGCGACCTCCCGCGGGGCGCTGCCCGACCGCGCTGGTCGGCGGCGAGCGGGCCCGCGTAGGGGGTGCACTCCGCGGCGGGGATGGCGTCGACGGCGATGCTCGCCGCGGACCGGCGCACCGTCGGCGTGAACCCGCCGTAGCTGCTCACCGGGTCGAGCGCGACCGCGACGCCCATCTGGTCGGCGATCTCCGCATCGCCCACGAAGGACGCACCGCGCGTGCTGCCGAGGATGTTATGCCCGGCGGACTGGAGCCGATAGGAGGACCAACGGGGCACCGTCGTCGGCACGGATTCGCTAGGGTTTACAGATGAGGGTGATTTGACCAATGTCCACCGACCTTGAGACGCTGGCCGCGATCGGCACATGGGAACTCACGCTCCCCAAGCGGACGCTGTGCTGGTCTGACGGCGCGCGCGCGCTGCTCGGTGAGGCGTTGCCCGACACGGTCGCGGCGCTGCTCGGGGCCTGCCCCGCGCCGGATCGTCTGGACGTCGCGGTCGCGCTCGCCCTGCCCCCCGACGACACCGGGGTGGTCGAGCTGGAGCACCGCCTGGTCCGCGGCGATGACGTCCGCTGGCTCCAGCAGCGCATCGCCTGGCGGAGTGGCCCCGACGGCGCGCCGTGCGCCGCACGGGGCGTGGTGCGCGACATCACGCAGGACAAGGCCCGCCGCCTCGATCTGGGCAGGGCGAACGAGCGCTGGTCGACGGCCACGATCGCGGGTGGAGTCGGCGTCTGGGACTGGGACATTCCCAACAACGTCCTGGTGTGGGACGACGTGATGTACCAGCTCTATGGCCTGCAAGAGGCTGACTTCGGCGGCGCCTACGAAGCGTGGTCGGTGGCCATCCACCCCGAGGATAAGGGCGCGACCGAGGGGGCCATCCAGGCCGCGCTGCGCGGGGAGCAGGAATATGCGCCGCGCTTCCGCGTGATCTGGCCGGACGGATCCATCCATCACATCAAGGCCGCGTCGCGCACCACCTATGACGCCGAGGGCCACCCCCTGCGGATGATCGGCGTCAACTACGACCTCACGGACCAGGTCGCGGTCGAGGAGGCGCTGGGACGGGCGAGGTTCGACGCCGAGGCGGCGAGCCGCGCCAAGAGCTCGTTTCTCGCCAACATGAGCCACGAGATCCGCACGCCGATGAACGCGATCATCGGCCTGTCCGCGCTCGGGTCGAGCCTGCCCGACCTGCCGCCGCGAATCGCCGAGTACCTCGACCGCATCCACAGCGCCTCGGGTGCGCTGCTGTCCACGCTCAACGACATCCTCGACTACTCCAAGCTGGAGGCCGATCGGGTCGAGCTCGAGCAGACGGAGTTCGGACTCGAAGAGCTGCTCGAGAACGTCATCGACCTCTTCGCGCTCGGCGCCGAAAGAAAGGGCGTGGAGCTCGTCTTGCGCGTCGAGCCCGGCCTGCCCGCGACGCTCGTGGGCGACCCGCTGCGGCTCGGCCAGGTCCTGAACAACCTCATCGGCAACGCCGTGAAGTTCACCGCGGCCGGCTACGTGCGGCTGAGCGTGACCGCGCTGCCGTCGACGTCGTCGGCCCGCGTACGCCTGAAGTTCGAGGTCGAGGATAGCGGCATTGGCATCGCCCCGGCGGATCAGGAGCGGCTCTTCTCGCCGTTCACCCAGGCCGACGGATCCATCGCGCGGCGCTTCGGCGGTACGGGCCTCGGCCTCGTGATCAGCCAGCGCCTCGTCGCGATGATGGGCGGCGACCTCGCGGTCGAGAGCGAGCTCGGTCGGGGCAGCATCATGCGCTTCGAGGTGGAGCTGCCCGTGGGCGCGCGGCGCGAGCGCTCGCTGGAGCTGTTGCCGATCCGCGGCCTGCGCGCGCTCGTCGTCGATGACCTCGAGACCTCGCGCCATGTACTGGTCGAGATGCTCGCCGCGTGGAGCGTCGAGGCCGTGGAAGCGAGCTCCGGCGCCGAAGCGATCGCCCTGCTGCTCCCGCCCGGGCCCGCGCCCTCGCCGAAGCGCCCGTTCGACCTGGTGCTGCTCGACTGGCGGATGCCGACGATGAGCGGGCTCGAGGTGGTGCGGTGGATCCGCGATCGCGTCGAGGAACAGGCTCTCCGCGAGCCGCCGGTCGTGGTCATGGTCACGGCGTTCGACCGGGAGCAGCTGCTCGGCGAGGCCGCCGGGCTGCCGTTACAGGCGGTGCTCCGCAAGCCGGTCTCCGCCTCGCGTCTGCTCGACACGATCGTGGGGCTGCGCATGCCGGAGCGCATCAAGTTGTCGGCCGACCCGATGGGGTCGTTGCTCGCGCGCGCGGCACCCCTGCGCGGTGCACATATCCTCGTCGTGGAGGACATCGATACCAACCAGCTTGTGGCGCGCGATCTGCTCGAGCGGCTGGGCATGCGGGCCACCATCGCCAGCAACGGCGAGCAGGCTCTCGCGCTGGCCGAGCAGGCCGCGTTCGACATCATCCTGATGGATCTGCACATGCCCGTCCTCGACGGCTTCGAGGCGACCCGCCAGCTCCGCCTGCGCCCGGCTTCGGCGACCATCCCCATCCTCGCCATGACGGCCGCCGTTCTGCTCGACGATCAGTCCGCGTGCCGCGCCGCCGGCATGAACGGGCACGTCCCCAAGCCGATCGACCCGCCCGTCCTGGTCGAGGCGCTCCTCGAGTGGGTGCGGCTGCCGCTGGCGAACGCAGGTCGCGAGTCGTGGCTCGTGACGGCGGCGACGGTCAGCGATCGTCCGCCCGCTCGCGCCATCGGGTATCCGACGGTCGCCGGAATCGAGAGTGGCGACGTCGCGCTCCGCTTCGGGGACAACATCGCGCTCTTCGTCCGGGTGCTCGAGGGGCTCGCCTCCGGCGCCGAGCCAGAGCTGCGCGCCGCACGGGAGGCCTCGGACCGCGGCGACACGATCGACGCTGCCCTGCGCGTGCATGCGTTGCGCGGGCGGCTCGGCACCGCGGGCGCGCGGGCGGCCATGGCGATCGGCGGCGAGTTGGAGGCGGCGCTGCGCTCCGGCGCGCCCGCGCAGGGGCTGTTCGCGCAGCTCGACGCCGCCCTGGCGGCGCTCGTGGTGGCAGTGCGCGTCGGGCTGGCCAACCTCGACCGGGTGCCGGACGGCCCGCAGGCTGCGCTGGACGACGACGCCCTGCGCGGCCTCGTCGAGCAGCTCGAGCGCTACGAAGCAGACGCACTCGAGCGGTACGAGCGGATGAGGCCGGCGCTCCGCGATCGACTCGGCGACGCTCGCGCCGCGACGCTCGGCGAGGCGATCGAACGGCTCCGATTCGATGAGGCTGCCGAGCTGCTGCGCGGGCTGCTGAGGGCATCGTGAACTTCCCCGACGAGAGAGCCCGCGAGGCGCGCATCGTCGTCGTGGACGACGATCCGGCCACGTTGCGCGTCCTCGCCAGCGTCCTCAAGAGCCTGGGCAAGGTGTACCTCACGACCCGCTCGGACGAGGCCGTCTCGCTCGCGTGCCGGGTGGATCCCGACCTCGTCCTGCTCGACGTGGAAATGCCCGACGCCGATGGCTTCGCGGTCTTGAAGGAGCTGCGCACCCACGCCCAGCTCGCCGACACGCTCGTGCTGTTCGTGACGAGCCATGGCGCGCCCGACATCGAGACGCGCGCGCTGTCCGCGGGTGCCATCGACTTCATCCAGAAGCCCGTGCACGCCGACATCGTCCGGGCACGCGTGCGCAACTACCTGGCGCTCAAGCAGCAGGGCGACCAACTCCGCCGCTGGAGCATGATCGACGGGCTGACCGGGCTCGCCAACCGGCGCGCCTTCGACGCGGAGCTCGATCACGAATGGGCTCGCGCGGCGAAGAGCGGCGAGCCGCTCGCGCTCGTGCTGTGCGACATCGATTACTTCAAGCGCTTCAACGACGTCTACGGCCACCCGACGGGCGACGCGTGCTTGCAGTCGGTGGCGGCGGTGCTGCGCGGCGGCGCGACCAGCCCGCGCGCCGTCGCCGCGCGGTACGGCGGCGAGGAGTTCGCGCTGTTGCTGCCCGGCATCGCAGCGGCGGACGCCGCGCAGGTCGCGGAGGGGCTCTGCGCCGCGGTGTCCGCGCTCGACGTCTCGCACGCCGGCTCGGAGGTCGCGCCGAACGTCACGCTGAGCCTCGGTGTCGCGACGAAGACCCCGGGGCCGGGCGAGCGCCCCGGCGTGCTGGTGCGCGCTGCCGACGCGGCCCTCTACCAGGCCAAGGAACAGGGCCGCAATCGCGTGGCCCTGGCCCGCAGCTAGCCTGGATTTCCACGCCCCGAGAACTCCCTAACTTGGAGCGGCCTGGAAGACGAGCTTGGCGCCGCCCCACCAAGGCACCGCCGGGGTCTCGGCGAAGAGCGACGAGGCCATCACGAGAGGCA
>Ga0247843_1000491_pt1 | contig 93251 bp, 100 predicted proteins | sample LaCruzMarch2017__FD_192420 | JGI IMG/M metagenome (GOLD analysis project Ga0247843, IMG submission 192420) | Freshwater microbial communities from meromictic Lake La Cruz, Castile-La Mancha, Spain - LaCruzMarch2017_8m | ecosystem: Environmental > Aquatic > Freshwater > Lake | place: Spain... | reverse complement strand
GGGGACTTGCCATAGATCTTCCTCTGAAGTGTGGGTGAGAATTGCACCCACGCAGAATGAAAGATCTGGAAGATAAATCAAGAAATCAGAGGAGAAATGATGCTCAACTCCGAACTCGCTCTATATAATCAAGGGCTGCCGTATTGTTAGAAAGGCCAGAGTTCTGAGCTAATTTCGTATAGCTGATAGGATTTGGCGCAACTTTATAGAGTTGCCGCAAGATACTTGTTAGAAAAATTCTGCTTCTTCCTGAGCCCGCAAAATCACCAAGAACCCAATCAGAAATGAGTGTCGTGAAAGTGTCATCGATACCTTCGTCTCTATAAATTGCATCTACCGCGAGGGGCGAGCCGCCAGAAAGGATATAGGCCCAAACGGCATCGTCCTTAAACATGCCGACTTCATCGCGCACCTGATAATAGAACTCTTTAAATGAAATCGGCAGAAAAACAAAATCGGTACGATTGAGTGCACCCTTTCGCCCAGGCAATTTCTCAGCACCCCTTAATAAATCTGCAGCGTTCGAACCAGTGGTGATTAATAAAACATCTTTGAGGTGACCGGCGTCGATGAGGCGCTTGATGACTCTTTGCCAGTCTTTGATTTGAGTGATCTCATCGATAAATATTCTTTTTACTTTTGCCCTTGGGTTAAAAGCCGCCTCTAAATCAAGAAGCTTATCTGAAAATTCATCATGCGAATAAATGTAGTCACCATTGAGAAAGAAAGCCGATCCTTTGCCAAACTCTTCGATTGTGCTTAAGAGTTTAAGTTCAAGCCAAGTGCTTTTACCTATCTGACGAGGGCCCCGAATCGTGATCAGGCCAGCTTGGATTGGCAAGTCAGTTAAGCCGAACTCCCATCGAAACTGAAAGCGGCGTTTTTCGTAATCTTTTACTTTCGGCCAAAGGTCATCACGATCGATTTTGCCAGTGGCAAAGAGGCGGTTTCTTTGATCAACATTCATAATTGTGATGCTATCACAATTATGAATTGTGACCAGTCAATTTTTGGTTTTATTGCCGGAGGCTAGAAAATCCTAGCCTCCCTTGAGGCCTTGCCGAATCATTTCAACAATCAGGGACTGATATTTCTTCCCGTCAAATTTAGCTTTCGATTTGACAGCCCGAAGAATATTTCCGGGAACTCGAAGACTGATGGCAACAGTGGGCTCGTCAATTTCGCTAGACAAGGTTCTTAGATCCTCTAAAAACTGAACAGCCTGTTCTGGTGTAATCTGTTTGATCTTTCTATTTTTTAGCACGGCGATCCTGCTTCATTTTGTTTTTTATGTTTTCGACATCAACTAAGTCTTGCGGTCGACCTGCTTCTTTTTTCATTCGAAGAAGTTCGGATAGGCTTACCACAGATAATTTTCTTCCAGATACAGAGACTGTTTCGACCTCCAGATCACGCAGGTCTTTTGTGATTAAAATGTCGACTTGGCGGGAAGGGTTCTTGTAGTCAACGAAAGACCATGCAATCAGGTTTCGATTTTCAATGTACTCCTGCCGCATCTTTATAACGTCCTGAGCGCGTATCGGCAGCCGAGATGTCAATCCGACTTTTGCTAAAGCCCTTTCTGCAAGCTCGAAGTCCCCAAGTCTCAGCTGAAGCACGAAATCAACATCCATTGTCGCTCGAACCAGTCCATGAAGGGCCAGTGCATACCCTCCAACCAGAACATATTTTAGTTTGTGGGAATCAAATGAGTCGGTCACGTCAAAAAGTAACATGGTACCATTGTATACACATGTATATACAATGGCAAGAAGGTGTCTCAGAATGAAATTGCAGCTGAACTCCGAACTCGCTCAAAAGCTCAATCTCGCTGGGTAATGAGATTCCTTTCATTTCACAAGGCACCCAATCTGCACAGCCATCCTCTGCGTAAAGCTGTCCGCCATTCGTGGCCACTCGAATTGAGTTGGTCATGAGCCCGGTGACCTTTTGTGGCTTTTCGCAAATTACTTCGTCAGTCATGGATGGACCGACTTTGCAAGCGGAGGAAGCTGTGAGTCCCTTCAGTCGTTGGTTCTTAGCAATAAGTACAATCTATTTTTGTATCGGTGGTCTTGCTATCGGCGTTCAGGGGCCCGGAATCAGCGGCGGCGGTGATATTACGATTGATCCTCCTCCCGCTGAAGCTGAGGTGAGGCAGTCAATTCTAGATGCAAGAAAAGTTGTTCCCTTCGTACTCAATTCGATAGAAACCTTGATCGTGAGTCGAAAAGCGGGGGTCAGCCAATCTCCAGGAGGAAATGAAATCGCAGTGGCAGTTTACTCATTGCCATCGGATATGATCAAAAAAATGTTCCCATGGCCCAATCCAGGTCTTGATATTCATGCTCGGCTGGCAAAGATCAAATTTAAAATAGAAGAAAAAGAATCTTGTCTTGATGGGTTAAAAATACACAAAGCTGCGAGCGCTTTTCCCATCGAAAGTTCGGAGATTTGTTTTAGCATCGCTGAAATCCAAAAACAGACAAGAAAGTCCAATCTGAATCGAAAAGTCGTGGCTCTCATGCTTCATGAGCTTTTGCACAAACAAGACATCATCGATGAAGAACAAGTGAAACTTGTCGAAAAGTTGGCTGAAGCTCATTTGCCGAGTGATCCTTTAAAGCTGATCCAGCATCAATTCAGCAAACAATCAAAGGGAAGTGGTCAGCTTCAAACGAGTCTGCTTGAGCTTATGATGACGGCGGGAAATACGGCGCTCAAGTTATTGTCACAAAGTTCGAATTGGGACCAAGTGTGTTTACAGCTGGGTCTTTTCACTGGTCTGAGCCAAGGGCTTCAGGAAAATTTTGAGCTTAAGCCATTCTTGCTGCAGCTGAATCGCCCTTCTTCGTTGGCAAAAACAAGAGCTCTCATTCTGCGGGGGGCCCAGCTGAGTCACTATTGCAGTCCCAAAGAAGCAGGGATTCGAAAAACTTTCGGGAGCGCCTCTGAGATTCAGTTCCAAAAAATGAAAGATCCGCTTTTGACAATGTTGAACCAAAAACTCAGAAGGCCCAGCTATCGCGATGTAGAAAGACTGCGCCTAGAGCTCAAAGACAGTCTTTGGGCGATTTCTATGCTAAAAGATATGTTTCGAATCCAAACCGAAATCCATTTGGAGATTCCCAAATTTTAGATCCTAAAAAGATCGAGAGTCAAACAGAAGGCTTCCTCCTCGGTGGAAGGATCTGCAACTTTTTTGCAAGCTTCGATGGTCTCAAGGACAATTCGCTTGAGGCGGCCAAAATCTGCAGAGCTAATGGACTGCACATTCGTGAAGTGAATGTCATCCAGAGATTGGTTTTGAATGCTAACGAGGGCGCGCTGCCGCCAGTTGGCGTGATGAAAGACAGTCAGCGGTTGATCTTTGCCCATGTGGATCGAACCGCCTTTGAAAATCCATTGATTGTTCTTAAGCTCCAGGAGATTGAGATTTTTCATTTGCTCGAGGATCAAAAGGATCACGGCCTCCGGAGTGCCAAGTCGCTCTGCCATTGCCCCCGCAGTTCTATACTTTGGAATGCTGGATAGGACATGCAGGGCGCAGTAAAGCCAGTTTGAAAAGTAAGTGACCTCAACCTCCCGAGCTGTGAAAGTCGGGCGCTGCATTTTTGTGGCAAGATTTTCTATCTTGGTTTCAATCTCACGAAGTCTTTTCTGAAGGCGATTCCTAAGAGCCCGGGTTCCTGCCCTTTCCATGTCGACCTTTGTAAGGAAATATTCGGTGGTGTTTTCAGAAAAGCCAAAGCTCGCAGCGATGGCAAGGGCTTGGTCTGGCGTGAAGTGCAGCTTGCCACTAATCACCCTTGAAATATGAGATCTTTGGCAGTCCGAGTCTCGCGCAAGCTTTGAAATTCCACCCCAGGTCTGCCCACGTTTTCGAATAAGAACTTTCAGAGCCTCTCTGTAATTTTTCTCTGTCAAAACTTTGTACTCATCATTGTCTAGTTGCATATGTGCTATTTTAGCACAACTAAGTTGATAAATTGACAACAATTATCATTATGCGATTTTTCAAAACAAGCTATCTTCAGTTTCAGAGATTTTGAAATATGAAGACCAGCTGAAGGGCTTGGTCCAAACAAGGAGATAGGTATGAAAAATGTTGTAATTAAAATTGGATTATTAGCTTCTCTTTTCAGCTTTCTATTCTTTGGAGCAGTTGCTGCTGCGAAGCCCCCTGTGAAGTCTGGGATCTTCAATATGACGACCGAATCGGGCACAGAAACCCAAGTTGAGATTTCAAATCCTTTTCAAATTAAACTTCTCGATACAGGAGAAACCTATTCTCTCAAAGATGTGCGAGTCCTTAGGATTTATCAAGTCTCTCCCACGAATGTGGAAATCTTTGGTGAGTGGGGTAAAAAGGGCCAAAGCCAAATTGTATCAATTGAATTGTCTTTGGCTGAATCAGTTCAGGGCTATGTCTGGAAGGTGAAGCCTGTGATTAAGCTGGCGACCCCTGCTGAGTAAAGCCGATGACTCGCTGAATAGTTCTGTCAAAATGTTTCAACTCTGACCACATCGCAGTTATAGTTCCTCTTGATTTTCAGGCTTCACAATCGTTGGATGTTGGCAAGTAGGAGGCAAAGACATGAATTTCAGTTTTACGAAGATAGTTTTGTCTTGGTTTATGATCCTCTGCGCATTGAATGTTTCAGCTCATGGAGAAGATAAGTCAGGTCCTCATGGCGGATTTATTCGCATGCCCGGGGCCTTTCACACTGAAGTGGTCCTAAAAAATCCTCAGTCGATCCTCATTTATTTGTTGGACATGGATTGGCGCAAACCAACCGTCCAAGATTCCCAGGTCACAGTCACGGCTGCTACGGTTGCTGCAGCTCAAACGAAAATTGAAGGAAAATGCAAAGTTCAAGAACAGGCTTTCTTATGCGAATTTCCAAGCGGAGTCGATTTGACGAAAAAGGGTGAGCTGGTTGTCAAAGCGAACCGAGAAAAAATGCAAGGGAATGAAGCGAAGTATGAACTACCCCTTAAATTAAAACCTGCCAAAGTAGACCACTCGGGGCATCACTAGAAGCTTGACCTCGGCTTGCGGCCGAGAGAAGAGTTTGGCCTGATTCATCAACTCTTCTATCTGTAAAGTGAGCAAAATTCTCATGGAATTATTCCTGACTAATCCCGAAATCTTTGTCGGCAGTGGAGCTCTTCTTCTGTCGCTGCTGCTTTCTTTTTTTCTTTATAAGAAAAAGACAAAGGAGCTTCCAGCGCCAAAGCCTGAAGTGGTTACGCAGGCGAAGCCTCCTCAAAAAGAAGCTATGAAGCCAATCCTTCGGCCAGAGCCAACTGGCGAAGCAGTGGTCGAAGCTCGAGTCGAAGCTCCGCCCAAAGCACAGCAGGAAGCTCCCGCGGAAAAGGGACTCGATTGGAGTTCCAGCAAAACTCTCGGCGAAGCTTTAGCAAATACAGAGAAAGGCATTTGGGGTCGCATTCGAAGTTTGTTCATAACCGACGATTCGAATCCGGAGATTGAGCTGATCGAAGAAATTCTCTACACCTCGGATCTAGGGCCAAAAACTGTGACCTCCGTGATGTCATCAATAGAAGATATGAAATCTGCAGATCGAAAAAATTCAGAAAGAGTGAAAGCCACACTTCGTGAGTCTCTCAAAACTATTCTATTGCCGATGGCTCAGGAGGGAGAGGCGGCTCCTGCAGAGGGGCCTTTGGTCATTATGGTGGTTGGCGTGAATGGTGCCGGCAAAACCACAAGCATCGGAAAATTATCGGCGCACTATGCACATCAAGGCAAAAAAGTGATGGTCGTTGCAGGCGATACCTTTCGAGCAGCTGCGGTTAATCAACTCAAAGTTTGGACCGAGCGGGCTGGAGTTTCTGTATTTTCACCTGAAGGTGTGAGTGATCCTGCGGCAGTGGCCTTTGATGGCCTGAGCAGGGCACTCAGCTCAGGAATGGATGTGGTCATTATCGACACTGCAGGGCGTTTGCATACGAGTGCTCCTTTGATGGAGGAGCTTAAAAAAATGAAGAGGGTTATGACGAAGGTCGTGCCGGCGGCGCCCCATCAAACAGTGATCGTTTTGGATGCAAACTCGGGTCAGAATGCCATGGTTCAGGCTCGGGAATTTAATGAAGCCTTAAATTTGACGGGAGTCATACTCACAAAATTGGATGGGACGGCAAAAGGTGGTGTGGCCTTTGGTATTGTTCATGAGCTCAAAGTTCCAATTCGTTGGATCGGAATCGGCGAAAAATTGGGTGATCTAAGGCCATTTGATTCGGCAAGTTTTGTAGACTCAATTCTGCCGCCTTGAGATATGAGATTCGACTGAGGAATTATCCTTGTAGTAAATGCAGCGCATTACCAATCTATTATGCGCGGATAACATATAGTTTCCTTGATTGCTGCTACGCGGATGATCATAATAGACTTTGGCTCAGTTAATTAGGTTTTTGAAAAGACTGTGATTTTTGTCCTCTGAGGAGTCTGCGAAATGCGAATGGACGGCAAATCAGCCGAGAAGTCATTGAGTAAGTCTGTCAAAAGACTCAGTGATCGGCCCTACGACAACACCGAAAAAGTGTCCCAGCAAGGGGACGCTCAAAAGGGGGCCTTGGACCCCCAACATAAAGTGGCGTATGAATTTAATATTGCCGGCCTCCCTTTCAAATTACGCTCATCGCACGATCAAGAAACGGTTCAAGAATTGGTTCGTCTCGTGGATCATAAGATCCACCAAGCTCTCAATGCGACCAAAAGCGGTTCAGTGCAAAGTGCTGCAGTATTAGCAGCTTTGAATTTGGCCGAAGAACTTGTCCTCTTAAAGCGGCGTGCTCTCAAAGAGTTAGATCGACTCGAAGAACGCACTCTGAAAATCTCACAGGATTTAGAAAACACCCGAGCCCAAAGTCAGACTTCGAATTAAGTCTGACCACTAGTTGGAGCATCATTTGTGGTGGGTTCTTTGAAAGCATCAAAGGTATTGTCTAAGACTGAACTGCGTCAGCAGCTGCGCTCTTCCGGTACCAAGCAAAATCAAATGGAAGCTAGCGGGAATTTTTCGAATTCCCCTCTTCGCAATTTTCTAGCAAAACAAACTGGAATTTGGGCTGCATTTTTACCTTTTGGTAAAGAGCCTCCAATCGGTTGTGTTCTCGAATTATTGGCAGAATCTGATCCTGATTCAGTGCCTTCATCTTCACCCCATAAAGTGGGTGGCCTGCGTTGGGTCGCACCTCGTCTTGAGGGTGAAACAATGATTTTTCATGAGTGCTCTGTAAAAGAAATATCTGCAGTTGGGGCGGGATATTTCCGTGAACCTGCGGTCAAAGGCAGGGCTGTCAGTCCCGGCGAGATTCATGGCGCCTTGGTGCCCGGTATAGCCTTTGATCGAAAGGGCGGCCGACTGGGGCGAGGTCGTGGTTACTACGATCGTTTTTTGCAAAATTGGAATGGTATTAAAGTGGGCGTTTGTTGGAGTCATTCATTACTGAATGAAGTCCCTATGGAAGAGCACGATGTGAAAATGGATTGGATCGCGACAGAAGACGAATTCATCCAAATTCCTTCGCTTGCTGAGAAAGGAAAATCTTAATGGAAGTTGTTATAGCAATTGCTTTTGGTCTTATCGTTGGCGGTACCCTGGTTTTTTTCATCAAGAAAATGAAGGATGAGGCTCAGAAAAAGTCGGCGCAAATCGAAGCAGATAAAATCGTCAACAAAGCCAAGTCAGAGTCTTCAAAGATTGAAAGAGATTCAAAAGCACGCGCTAAAGATTTCGAAGCTCGCGCGCGAAAAAATGCTGAACAAGAAATTCAAAAACAAAAAAGTCAGTTGAAGAATAAAGAATCTCAACTGGAGCGTCGCCTCAAAGAACTCGACGAACAGCAAAAATCTAAATTGGAAGAAGCCGATCGCTTTTTGAACGATTTAAAATCGCGCGAAGAAAAAATCGAGATTTCTGAAAAGCGTACGCTGGATCTTGAGAAAAAAGTGGAAACCGAAATCCGAGAGATTCAAGCCAAAACTGCGGCTGTAGCCTCAATGACACCCGAACAGGCCAAACGTGAACTGATTGCCGCCGTAGAAGACGAAGCAAAACTTTCTGCTGCCAAAAAGGTTCAGGAAATCGAATCCGAAGCTGAAAAAGAAGCCGATCGCAGGGCTAAGCGAATTTTAGCTGTGGCAATGGCTCGATTCGCGAGTGAATACACTTCGGAGCGAACCGTGACAGTGCTGGCTTTGTCAGGCGAGGAAATGAAAGGGAAGATTATCGGCCGGGAAGGTCGAAATATTCGAACCTTGGAATCCCTCTGCGGTGTTGACGTGATTGTCGATGACACTCCAGAAGCTGTAGTTATTTCGGGATTTGATCCTGTTCGGCGCGAACTTGCGAAACGCACCATCGAAAAGTTGATGGAAGATGGACGCGTACATCCTGCACGAATTGAAGAAGTTTCGGAAAAAGTGAAAGCAGATCTCAATAAGTCTTTAAAAGATGAAGGCGAGCGCGTCGTTGCAGAACTTGGAATAGGAACCTTGCATGCGGAACTTTTGCGATCCATCGGAAGTATGAAGTACCGCCAAACTCATACCCAAAATCTTTTGAATCATTCCATGGAAGTCGCAAATCTTGCTGGGCTGATGGCCGCAGAGCTGGGTGTTCCTGTGAAGCTTGCTAAGCGTGCCGGGCTTTTGCATGACATAGGTAAAACAGTGGATCACAACCACGAAGGCAGTCATGCATTCGTGGGCGCTGAGTACTCCAAAAAATTGGGTGAGTCGGATGCAATTTGCCACGCCATTCGTGCCCATCATAATGAAGAACCGCCTTCAAGTTTATTGGCTCACTTGGTATCCATTGCGAATGTGCTTTCCAATTCTCGGCCAGGGGCAAGGCGTCCTGGAATGGATTCCTTCATCAATCGTTTGCAGGAATTGGAATCTGTGGGAAATAGTTTTGATGGTGTCCAAAGAACCTATGCTTTGCAGGCGGGCCGGGAAATTCGAGTTCTTGTTGAAGCCTCTAGAGTCACTGATGATCAGTCTTATATGTTGGCTCGGGATGTGGCTCGAAAAATTGAGCGTGAAATGCCACAGTTGGGCGCTGTGAAAGTGTCTGTCGTGCGAGAGACCCGCACCGTGGAAATGGCGAGGTAGTCAGTGAACTTGGATCTGAATAAAGCAACACCTCAGGAACAGCTGGAAGTTCTTTCTTTCGGAACTGTGGACTTTATTTCAGACAAAGAAATGCTGGCCAAGCTTGAGAAAAGTTATGCTCAGAAGACTCCACTGAAAGTGAAGTTTGGTGCGGATCCAACCCGATCGGATCTGCATTTAGGTCACACAGTGGTGCTGAATAAAATTCGGCAGTTTCAAAATTTTGGCCATCAGGTGCATTTTTTGATTGGCGATTTTACAGCCATGATCGGCGATCCTACGGGCCGTAATGAGGCCCGGCCCCCTTTGGAGCCAGAAGTGATTCGCGAAAATGCGAAGACCTATGCCGCGCAAGTTTTTAAAGTTCTAGATCCAGACAAAACGGAGATAGTTTATAATTCAACGTGGCTTCAAAAGCTCACGCCTGCCGAATTTATTCGGTTGGCTGCTCAGTACACTATGGCGCGGATGATGGAGCGTGAGGATTTTACAACGCGATTTAAATCTCAGACTCCGATTTATATTCATGAATTTATGTATCCGCTTTGCCAGGGTTATGACTCTGTCCATTTACAATCGGACGTCGAGCTTGGCGGAACGGATCAAAAATTTAATCTCATCGTTGGTCGCGAGCTTCAAAAGTCTTATGCCCAGAAAAATCAGCAATGTGTCGTTACTGTGCCTTTGCTTGAGGGTATTGATGGCGTTCACAAAATGTCTAAAAGTTTAGACAACTATATTTCTGTTGTGGATTCACCAAAGGAAATGTTTGGTAAAACAATGAGGATCTCGGACCAGCTGATGTTTCGCTGGTATGAGCTGCTAACAGATTATGGACCCAAGCGAGTGCAGGAACTTAAAGATCAGATCGCAGCCGGAGCCGTACATCCAAGGAATGCGAAAGTTCAGCTCGCACAGTTTCTGATTCGGCGTTTTCATTCCGAGGCCGCGGCGCAGGCCGCGCTTGAGGAATTCGAAAGAATTTTCGTAGATAAAGGTTTGCCAGATGATGTGCCTGAATTTTCGATTGAAGTGGGTGAACCAATCAGTTTGGTGGAGCTGATGACCAAGTCTGGACTTACGGCATCGAATGGTGAAGCCAAACGTTTGATTCAAGGACGAGCGGTCGAAGTGAATCAGGTCAAAGTTGAAGATGAAAAACTCAAGCTCGAGCGCAAAGCAGGCACCGAATATATTTTGCGTGCGGGTAAGAAGAAGTTTTTGAAAGTGGTGTGCCGATGAAAATTAAGTTTCTGCCTTCCGGTGAAGAGATCGAAGCAGCAGCTGGTGAATCATTGCTGAAAATCTGCATTAAAAATAAAATTGAAATCAAGTCGATCTGTCATGGTGTACCCAGCTGTGCAGAATGCCGAGTGCACATTTCTGCAGGTGAGCACAATATTTTACCGCCCAATAAGGCAGAGCTCGCCTTGATAGGCTCGAGCTACTATATCGACGGCCGCAGACTCTCCTGTCAGGTGCGAGCCTATGGAGACATCACTGTGGATATTACCGAGCAGCTGGAGCGCACAGATCAAGGCACCAAGAAAATGAAGGGCGCACGCGCCCTTGGCAAAGGACACGACCTCCGTGCCACCCAATCCACTCTGATCCTCGAGAAAAAACCAAAAGGCACCTCCTAACAAATGGGGACTCGGCGCGGCGACATGGGCGTGAGACTTGCTAAGTCTCAAAGCTCTAGTCCGCGACAGAGTCTTTTTGAGCGAGCCTAAAAGCTATTGTGGCCAGTCTGTTCCTATTTTCGTGTTTTTGGGCAGCCAAATAGGATTTTCCAAACAGAGATTTGAATCGAGCGGATTGGTCATCGATTGGTCACGAGTATCAATCATATATGCTTGTATGGACTGCGGGCCTTTCTTCAATACTTTGATTGGGAGGCCTGGGGGCGCAAATATTTCTGTCGAGTCACCGTCGGCAGTCTTTCCGCAGGGCATTTTGAGTCCTGCATCGAAGTATACTTTTTGATTTTTGTCCATCAGTACAGGCACTGCATATCGATTGGAGATCAACCAATAAAAGCTTTCTAAGGATCTCAAGGCAAATTCCCGCTCATTCATAGTCAGAATCTTGTCATTTGTAATGAGCTCGCCGAGCTCTAACTTTTTAGAGGAAAAATGTTCAAAGGCTAGCATGAAATCTTTTTGACTGAAAAAAGCCCGCCATTTCTGTAGCTCTGCAAATCTGGAGAAACAGTTTCCCTCTTTGCACCCTGAAATTTCAGAGTCCAATTTGTTGAGTTCGTAGGGTGCCATTCTCACTAGTGAAGACATGTCATAATCTGTCGATCCCAGCCGATAAGTTTCTGAGCTATCCTTTAGCAGCAACAAATTCCATAGACCTTTTGTGCCAAGCGAGGGATTGAAGTGTCGTTTTTCATTCAGGTCAGGAATGGATAGGCTGAAGTCGTAGTTTCCTAAAAGTATTTGAAATAGCAAAGTCTTAAGCAACTGAGGTGCTTCTGACTTTTGCTTGAGCTGATCCAAAATATTTTCTGCATCTTCAAGGTCTTCTTCTTCTAAGACTTTTGTTTGTGTTCGATTTCCCATGGCATCTTTTGATTCAAGCATAAGAACCAAATGACTTTTCGATTCAGTGCCATTGCTGCTTCGGTATTGAATCGGAGTCAGCTTGGATCGAAAGCCTGGAATATCAAGCGCCGTTTGGAGTCGGTAGGCCAGCGCTTCGCGAGCGGGTCCACGATCGCCAGCCACTCGTCCTTGTTCGGTATAGCCTGTCTCTGTGGGTTCACTGCAGTGAGTATTTAAACGGATCTTTTTATGACCCTGAAGGGGAGTGCCTTTCGTGCTGGTCGAAAATTTAATACTGAGTTTAGGAAAAGAACAATCGTACTTACTTGTATTCCCTCGGACGTCAATTTCAACGGGGAAAGTGTGAACGACATTTTGATATTTGAAGCTGAACTTTCCAACTGCAGACTTTTTTTTAGTCGGTTTTTCCCCTAAGAATCCTTCTACTTGTTCTTCATTGCCGGCATCAGTCTCTGCTTTCGGGAGGTCTGCTACCAATGAGACTTCGTCAATTTGCGAATCAAAAAAGTCTGCAGCGACGGAGTCGGGCTGCCTTTGATCCGCCAGTTTATGAAAGTGAGTGCAGGCGATAGAGAAATTCAGAACAAAAAAAAGTAAGATTCTCATGGGAATAGGATGTCAGACAGAACTGAGAGTTCCCAAAAGAAAAGTGAATAGGGGACAAACCGATAGCACCCTAAAGGCTAGGCCAGCAGGGCTAAAGACTTTCCTTCGCAGGAATAAAATCGGCGTAGAAGTTGTCATCAACGAACACTTCTTTAAGATCACTCGAGATAAAAAGAGCTTCAACGATATGACCAGGAGGGCACCGATTCAAATCGGGCTGAGTGATCGAGTCATATTCGCAGCTGTCAATTTCCCAGGCCTTTGCAGATACAATCAAACGATAGCCTAAGGTTTTTCGATCACGAGTCAGCTTTTCGATTTGGATAACACGAATGTTGAAATCAGTCTCATAGGGGCCCTCTAAAATCGTATCGGGCCAGTGATTTTCCGCTGTGCTGATGGCTCGGGCAATCAGTTGCTTTTCAAGACCTTCGGGAAGTTCCTGTCCTTTGTTCACCTGAGAAAGAACTAAATCTGAGTGAGTGCAATCGAGAGTTCCGCATGCTTTTTGAGCATTTCGAACTTCAGTTTTGAGGCTGATGATGCTTTTGTTAGGAGCCGCGCCTAAAAAGTGAGATGGCGACACTGCTGAGTTTGAGCCCAAAGACTGGGCTGGAGTCAAAATCAATGAAGAAAGCCCAACTGTTAAAATCAGCGCCAGTCCGAGGTTTTTAGTAAAATTCGTATTCATAGATGTGACCTCTCAGTTTTCGTTGGCTGGGAATTAATCGTGAAATCAAAGATTTGTAAAATGCATTTAAAATGATTTGTTATTCATAAAATGTATGATAACATTATGACAGAGTGAGGCATGAGTCTCGCCCCCCGCTCAGATAGTGTTTTTGAGACTCAACTTGCTAAAAACATTCATCGAACGTGGAGCAAAAACTATGGCAAAAACCAAAAAGAAGTCTGCGAAGAAAACTGGAGCAGCTAAGACTGCTGGTGGAAAAAAATCCACTAAAGTCGGAGCTAAAAAATCTCAACCCAAGTCTGCGAAAAAAACTTCTGCCAAAAAAGTTATTGGCAAGAAAAGTCTGGGCAAGAAAGCCGCCCCAAAAGCCGCCTCAAAAAAATCTTCCGGCTCAAAATCTTCCGGCTCAAAAACTGCGGCCTCAAAGTCATCAACGCCAAAGAACACAAACGCAAAAAAGATGACTCTCACAAAAACGACGACCCACAGTTCAGCGATCGCGACAACTCCCGAGCTCGTCGAAGGCGCTTACCAGCTCATGAAGACCAATGCGACGATCGTAAAGAAGCGTCTCGGTAGACCACTGACTTTCGCAGAGAAGGTTTTGTTTGGTCACCTGGATGATCCTCAGAATCAAGAACTCGAGCGCGGAAAATCTTTCTTGCTGCTGCGTCCAGACCGCGTTGCCATGCAAGATGCCACTGCGCAAATGGCTCTGCTGCAATTTATGCTTGCGGGCAAAGATCAGTCCGCCGTACCTGCGACCGTGCATTGTGATCATTTGATCCAGGCACATATAGGCAAAGAAAAGGATATGAGTTCGGCAAATTCAACCAACCGAGAAGTTTATGACTTTTTGGCGACGGCATCTTCAAGATACAACATCGGTTTTTGGAAGCCTGGCGCCGGGATCATTCATCAAGTCCTTTTAGAAAACTACGCTTTTCCTGGCGGGCTGATGATTGGAACGGATTCTCACACTCCGAATGCTGGCGGCCTTGGAATGTGTGCGGTTGGTGTCGGCGGATCTGATGCCTCTGATGTGATGGCGGGACTTTCTTGGGAAGTAAAAAATCCGAAATTGATCGGTGTTCGCCTCAAAGGAAAAATGTCTGGCTGGACATCTGCGAAGGACGTGATCCTGAAACTTTGCGGAATGCTGACTGTTAAAGGTGGAACAGATAAAATTGTCGAATATTTCGGTGAAGGAACTAAATCCATCAGCGCCACAGGTAAAGCCACCATTACGAATATGGGAGCCGAACTGGGTGCTACGACTTCCATGTTTCCTTTTGATGAAAGAATGGCCGTCTATCTTCGAGCGACCAATCGTTCGGACTTAGCAAAAATTGCCGAACGAAATCAGGAATGGCTTTGTGCGGATCCCGAAGTAGAAAAGAATCCAGAAAAATTTTACGATGAAGTTTACGAAATTGATCTTTCGACTCTGGAGCCCCACCTGGTTGGTCCCCATTCACCCGACGTGATTCGCCCCATTTCTGCGATTGCGAAGGAAGCGAAGGAAAAGGGTTGGCCGGTTCAGCTGAGTTCAGCGCTGATTGGTTCTTGCACGAATTCTTCCTATGAAGACATCGGTCGATCTGCGATGATTGCGAATCAGGCCTCGCAAAATGGTGTACGCATGCAGCAGCCTTTCTTAGTGACCCCGGGTTCCACACAAATTCAAAAAACTGTCGAGCGTGATGGTCAAATGCATATTTTTGAATCCATGGGTGCAACGGTTTTGGCCAATGCCTGTGGTCCCTGTATTGGTCAGTGGAAACGTGATGATATAAAAACCGGTGATAAAAACACTATTGTGACTTCATTCAACCGAAATTTCCGCGGTCGAAATGATTCAAACAATGAGACTCTTGCTTTCATTGGATCACCGGAAATCGTTACAGCGATGGGCCTTGCTGGCCGTTTGGATTTCAATCCAATGACGGACAAGCTGGATACACCTCAAGGTCCTATGATGCTCAAAGCTCCTGAGGCTCCTGAGCTTCCGGCCAAAGGCTTTGTTCCAGATCCCGATGGCTATCAGGCACCTGCTGGAAAAAATGCAAAAGTTTCTGTGAATCCTTCTTCGGATCGTTTGCAACTTCTGGCTCCCTTCAAAAAGTGGGATGGGAAGGATTTCGAAGGACAACTGATACTGGCGAAAGTCAAAGGCAAGTGCACCACGGATCATATCAGTCCGGGTGGACCTTGGCTGAAGTTCCGCGGACATCTAGACAATATTTCTGACAATATGCTTTTGGGTGCTGATAATGCTTTTGGTGGAGCGATCGGTAAAGGTAAAAACCAAATCACAGGTGAAGGGCCTACCGAGTTTGCAAAAATTGCTCGTGAGTATCTGAAGGCAGGAAAGTCTTGGATTATCATCGGTGACGAAAATTACGGTGAAGGTTCTTCCAGGGAACATGCGGCGATGAGCCCTCGCTTCTTGGGTTGCACAGTGGTGATCACAAAGTCTTTTGCTCGCATTCATGAGACCAATCTTAAAAAGCAAGGCATCTTGGCGCTGACTTTTGCGGATGTGAAAGATTATGAAAAAATTCGTGAAGAAGATCGAATTTCAATTGTGGGTCTCAGTGGATTTGCTCCCGGCAAAAATGTCGAAGCAGTTCTGAAACACAAGGATGGCTCTGAAGAAAAAATTCAGCTCAAACATTCCTACAACACAGAACAGGTCAAATGGTTCAAGGCGGGCTCCGCTCTGAATCTGATCTCCAACGCAAAAGGCACCTCCTAACATTTGGTGACCCTGCGCAGTAGAAAGCAGAGGGCTTCTTAGGTGAGGCCCTCTTTAAATTCCGATAGCTTTATAATTGATATTCTAAAAAATATTCTAAGAAACTTTTTTATTCGCAGATGAAAGAGCATTCTTTTTTCGAAGCTCGATCAAAGCCGCAAAAACTTTTTTGTTATAGGGCTGCTCCAATACTTCTTCGATATAACGAACGGCTTCTTCGGGAGCCACACTTTCCACCAAACCATCAGGCATCATTAATTCCACGCACTGATTTGCCAGAGTCACAATCTTCGCCAGCGGAGACATTCTAATGTCTCGCATCTTTTTGGGGAATCCCGTGCCAACGGCATTTTCATGATGTTCTGCAATGATCAATAGAGTATCCAGCGAAAGCCCGGGCGTTCGTTTCAAATTTTCGGCTCCAAGAATTGGATGATTCTCGTATTCTTTCTTTTGTGTGGGAGTCCATTCATTCTGCGGCACACTGAGAAGTGTCTGTGGCAGGAAACGAAGTCCGACATCGTGAAGAATGGCACCGAGGGAAAGATTTTCAATGACCTGAGGTTGATTGATTCCAAGCTCGTCAGCCAAAACCAGTGAAAGCAAAGCTGTGGCCATCGAATGTCGAACGTGACTTTCTGGAAGCTCCTGCACAATCGCGAAAACATTTTCTAAGGCGAGTGACGACTTTGTGATGCTGATCATGGTCTGGCTGAGCTGCTGAACCTTGTCTATGTTAGTGAAGCCACCTCGCTCCAAGGAGAGCATGGCATCGTCCAGGAGGCCCAATAGAAATTTCCCTTTGAGCTTGATGGGCACTTCCGTCGAAGCCACAAGTTTCATGGTCATCACCTTGGCCGCCATCATAAAAAAAGGATAGTCATCTGTGGTAACAAAGACTTTGGAATCTTTTCGCTGAAAGGCGTGAAGCGCATTGAGATCGGCACGTTCACCTTTTCGGCCAACCTCAAGATAGGTGTTGGCTTTTAGTTTGAGATAAGCAGTGACTGGCAGAATCATCCCATTGAAGAAAAGTTCCTTCGGAACTTCGATCGCATTCTGGTCTGAGATGGTGCCGGGGACGACGCTCATGTTCGTCCTATCGGCAGAACTATTAAGAATCTAAACTCGACTGAGGGCCAGTCTAGGTTCACTAAAAACTAATTTTTTAAGTAACGAGTGCAATTTGCGAATTCAATGATTTCTTCGCCATTTCTTTTCTGAAGTGTTACGACACCATTCACGTGCTCACCATTGGCAGTTGGTTCAGAATACATGAAATCGACAGACAAAATAATGTGAGAAAGTTCGCCGAGCTTTGTGCCGCCAATGAGTTCGCCTTTGCCGCCCACAGTCCCAAAACGGAGATCGACTTTTGCAATGTAGGTCTGCTTGTGTGAGGCAACCAATGACTGCGCATCAGAAAAAGTCGCAATTGTTTTGTTGCCAAAGCCGACATTGTCGTCAGACACGATCATTTTTGCAACGGAGCGGGTTCCCTTGTCACCAGAGGTGTGATTGTAAACTTTGATGTTTAGGCCATCATCTGTGGAGCAAAGAAAACCATCGGCTTGCGCTTGAGTGGAAACTAGAACAGCAGTCAAAACCAGCAATAAATTTTTCATCGATATCTCCCCTGTGAGTGTGTTTGATGAGGTGGGTATAGGGAGGCCGATGATGTTTGTAAAATGCATAATAATATTCCTTATATTCTTTTTATGAATACAACCTGCATTGTAACCACGCCCTTGCTATTGGCGCTTCGTAGGTCGTTCCAGCTCATCGAATGGATTCTTAATCAAGCCCGTCTCGAATTCCAGCCAAGTTATCACGATAGTTCTCAAGGGCATTTTGACTCTGGAAAGGAATTGCAGCAGAAACAACTTTTTGGGTCCCAAAAAGTCTGGATACAAAAGATTGCTTCTGCTTTGGATCCCCCCGCTGGAGGAACTCCACAGGCTGAACATAGGGAACACCATCATCATCTATAACCTCTCGAGCACCATGATAGGCTGGAATTCCATGACTGCCTCTTTGAAAGCCAGAGTAAAAATTTTGTCCTGATGCAATCGGACCCATATTATCTAGCATCGAAGACCAGTATCTTGGAGAACCCTCCACCAGACTCGATGTTTCCGTCTCGAGGTTACGAACGATTCCCTCATTGGCAGAAACATTGAGGCTTCTAATCGGCACGGGACTATGAAAGTGATCGGAGCCCACTTGAAAAACATAAACGCCTTCCACGCTGGGTTGACCCTTCGAGGCATTTGCAATTTCTGCCACAACGTTCACAGCCGTTCCCATGATCCCAGTATCAAGGACCACCACGTGGTCTCCTGAGAAACATCCTCTTTCATTGAGATAATCCACCAGTTTTTGCTGATCTTCTAAATAGTGAGCCCTGTCACTGCTTTCAATCATGGCTTTATTTGGAGCTGTGACCTGAATCGTTCCGTCTCGTGGAGGAAAAAATCCAGCAGTCGTGATTTCTTTATCACCGATTCTTTTTAAGCCCCTCCAAGCAGACATGATTCTTGAGTTCAAATGAACTGGAATCACTTCGACGTTTTTGATTTGACGTAAGTGAGCCGCATATTCGACTAGATTCCCTAAATGTTCAGCCCCGCCCAGCGCCACAACCACTTTCACTTTCTTGTGAGGATTCTTCGTCGCAAACTCAAGCGCCAAGTCTGCGTAAGCCTTCCCCCACGTCGAGGTAAATATCCTGGCCGCCAGATAAAAACTCGAAGCTTGAAGTCTAGCTTCTGCGAGCTGCGATTCAGAAAGCTGAGCGACCTTGTTTTTCATTGATAAAACTGCCTGCATGGGGCGACTGGTTCCATCTGCTTTGAATACCAAAGCGCTTTGGGAATCTGCAGACACAGGAGAATCTTCGAAGAGTCTGTGGCAATTGATCGATTGAGCGATCGATGTCCAAAGACTAAGGCTCAATAGGCAGAGAATAGCGAAGGAATCGTACAAATTGTTTACGGGTGTCATTGTTTTTCTCAACATCACCGAATTCCTCCGTCCTAAGCCTTCTAGACAGTTCTAAACCGTGCAGTCTTGTGAACTCTTTCAATGTTCATTCAATAGCGAAAAGCGAGCCAAGCTCAGCTCAATCTAGAGAATTTCTGTTTGGAGAACTCCCGTCAATGCGTCGCTCTTCGCAGCGAAAATGGAACCCACGAATCCATGCATTTTTTGTAACATATTTGGTGCTGAATGATTTTTCATCATTGGCATCAAGAGCATAGAATTCCCGTTCAGGGACCTTTGATTGGTGGGCTCAAGCCTTGCAAAAAAGCCTTTCAAGCAAGTTGTTTAAATATAAATAACAAACCATAAAGGAGAACCCATGAAAAACTTTGCATTCATCGCCCTCACTCTAATTCCTGCTTTAGCTGTTGGATCTGGATCCGTGAAGCTTGATCCTCTCATAGCTAAATCCGAGTTTACTAGGGATTGTCAGGAAGATCTTGGTGAAGAAGTCACGGCGTTTCTGAAAGATTTGATCTTAGAAGCTGTACACTTAACAGACCGAGGACCCGTGTCCCTAGTCACCTACAGTTGGGTCGATAAATCCACGATCACAGTCGAATACCAAGATATCAATCGGACAAAAAAAATAGGAAACTGTGTCCGAAAAGAGGCAAAGAGCGTTGATCCTTTGGAAGTTGCAACCAGTCACTGCGCTCAGGAGTTCACCAAACAAGGCGTGGAGCCACAATCCTCGCCATGTAGCAACCCAACTTACGCCAGCTGTGTAGAGAGTTTCGAAGTTCCCAGTGCGATCATGGAATACTGCCCGAAGCCAGCCGATCTTCGATTGGCCTTAGCCAAGTACTATGCGCACATTCTAAAGCCTTACCTTCTCGTGCAGGACCAGCCCAATCAGTCCAAGAATGCCGAGGAGAGTTTGCCAGCCTGTTTGGCACGAATGGACCAAAAAAAAATCTTCACAGGAAACAAGGCAGCCATCGCAACATTTGCTCAGACTTTTCAGTGCACAGCAAATTGAAATTTTGGTTCATGAAACAAACAAAGGCCTTGATTCTAGCTCAGGGGAAACTGAGATAGCGGGCTGCCCGGCCGTGACCGACTCTTCGAAGCTTCTTTTCCACAACTAAGTTCTGCAGAAGCTTTGGGAGTTCGGCCTCGGCCGCAAAGAGAAGTTCTTTGAGCTCCCGAGAAGTCCATTGGCTTTTTTCTCTCATTGCCTTGTCTAGAGCCTGAGCTCTCAGCCCGTTGACCTTTTGTAGCTTCCGCTCTTGAGCTGTTCGAAGACCCAAGGGTCGGTTTGTCCCTAGCTGGTAGCCCTGTGGGGTTTGAATGACAACCAGACCCGTGTCCTTTTCTTTCATCCGTTCGTTGAACCTGGACACAAGCATTCGAACCTTTGCAGGCGATTGAGATGGATTGAATTTCTCCTGCTGGAGGATGTCTTCATGCAGGATTTCTTCTTGAAACAGTTCTGAAAACAAACGACCTGCTCGGAAAGGTTGATAAAAATCAGACATCAGAACCAAAATGATTTCGTGCAATTCAGAGCCAAGTTTCACCCCAAGTTTTTCAATGTCTGCCAGCGAACAGAGGTTATGCTGAGTTGGTGAATTCTTATCTCCCCAAACATAGGACTCGGAACTGGGACTTCGGTTTAAAAGGCTGACAATTCTTTCCCGGTAATCCGGGTGGGGAGTTCCGAAATAGAGATAATCAAAACGTTCCTGATCGAACTGGATTTTCAGTTTATAAAAATCCAGGGAACGACGGAGCTCAAATTCCACTGCGACATGAGACTGTCTCAAAAAGTGATCAATGGGCTCGACCGAATTTTGCCTGAGAGCCTCGTTCACGGCCATCCATTTTTTGATGGCTAGACTATCCACTGGTTGATCGCTGGGTAAAGCCTCCGCAGCTTTTTTAAGGGTGGCCTGAGCCTCGCCGTGCCGGCCTTGGTCAATTTCAATTTGAGCTTTCAAATCCAAGCAATTAGCTATCAGGCGATTGTTTTCAAGCCGCAGAGCTTTCTCCATGACCCGAGAGAGGCTTTCCTCGGCACGCGGAAGGCCAATAGCAATTTCTGCTGCTACCAGGTTCACTTCTCCAATGAGGCCCAAGTAATTATTGGAGGCAATCGGAAGATATCTTTTGAAAAGCTCGATGCTCTTTCGATATTCCCATTTGGTGACATGGCAGAAACCTCGATAAAGAAGAGCCTCCGGAAGTTCCAGTTCAGAAATGGATTCAAGAATTTTTTCGGCTTCTTGAACTATACCCCGTCTTTGCAAGAGATTTGCGAACTCGGCTTTGAGTGCAGCAGGAATAGCTTTGCCGTGTTTCCCGTAAACAGCAGGTGTCAGCGCCAAAAGTCCTTTGTGATAGAGGCCTGTCCTTCGACAAAGGCCTCCGAATTTGGCAAGAAGTTCAAATGGGACAGCATCTGATCGAAGGCGATTCAGCATCCCGATGGCGGGCTCGATTTTTCCCTGGCGAACCTTGAGTTCGGCAGCGAACAGAACTTCATGGATCGGTTTCTTTTTTTTCATGTCTCAGTTGGCTCGGAACACAGTGAGGATCCAGCCCCATTGTTGGTATTCATTTCCTGTGATTCGTGTTGAAAATACGCCATTTTGATCTGCAGTCGCGGCGTAAATTCCAAAGGATCCCCCTTGAAGGCGTGTCATATTGGAGGCGGCGACTTCTCCTCCGTCTTGAGTCCTGATCATTCCGCCAAAAACAATAATGTCGCCTTTGCGAACATTCAGATTCAAGGTTTTTGGAAGAAGGCCATGAAACTCCTGTCGAGAGTGCACGACCGTTGGAGGATCACTGCCGCCGATCAAACGAAGGTAGGCCACTCTTGAGACCTCGGTCGCTGGTGCAGTTCTTAGCGTGAGGGCCTTTTTGTAATCTCCACCTCGGACATGCCAAAGTCCCATGACGCCGCCTCGGTGTTCGCCGCCTTTGTTGTCTTCTCCGGCTCTGAGTAGAACCCCGGTAATTCCCTCCCACCTTAAACTTTTCACTTGAGATGAATTTCTTGAGGCGCTGTACCCAATTCCCAAATAGGTGAGGTTCTCGCCGTCCTGATGGGTGGCTCCTCGATTGGCCATGACTTGATCCTCGGCCTGGTCGCCGAATTCAAAGATAAATCGCCCGAAGGATTGGGGGGAAACTTCAGTCCCAGCGGATTCCAGATTTGGGAACTTCTCACTGTAAATCCTTCCCGCATAAATCAACAGAGCACCTTGTTGTCCAGACACAAGCTCCCAAGAAGACTGATCCAAGGACACCGGCTCAATGGCTTGACAAGAGTCCCGGGTCATCCAAGCTTCTGTTGCTGAGCGCAGTGAGATCGTCGAACGAACTTCGGCAGGGGCGTCCTCACAAAGAACCTGTTCATAAAATATTTTTCCATCAAAGGGATTTCCAGATCCCCCTTCGCTGCTGCCGGACTCTAGTTTTGAGAGGCTCAGTTTGCTTTCATCAAAATCATTGGGAGCGCAGTTCTGAAAAAGGTTAACCAATAAGGCGACCGAAAAAGCAATCGGAAGGATCGGTAAAATCCAGCTGAATCTTACAGGTTGAGATATCAGGATGCCCCCTCGTCGAGTCCTATAAAACCAGTGTCTCTCAGCACTGAGAGGATGTTCAAGGTTTACTAAAAATCTGTCTCAGTCTGAGTCAATCGGTCGAACTCAAAAAGTTCGCTTACTTTCCCTCGATAGGAAAAAAGTAGTGAGTCGTCATCGCCTTCGGCCCATGGATCAGATAGACCTCCATCACCCCAGGCAGACTTTTTAGATTTTTAGTCTCAAAGTATTCAGCGACTTTTGGATAGACACGAATTGGTCCAACCCCAGGAGAGCCTTCAAAGATGGCCATCACAGCTTGATATTCAGGTATAGTATCCCATTCAAAATCTGAAGGCGCGCCCTCAAGGCGATTTTCTAGAATGCAGCCGCCACGACTGCGCAGTCTTTCTTGCTCCACGGCTTCGGGATTGTCGAAATATTGCCCGAAGGATCTTTTGCAATCTCCGCCTGCTGCTTTCACCCATCTTTCAACTTCTTCAATTTGCGGCACTATTTTGTGATAGGGACCAAAATGTTTTTTGGCCAAGACTAAAAAAGGCCCCGCCTTCGTTTCACTGATCTGGACCTCTTTGTACATTCCAGTATAAAAAATCACGTAGCCTGCTGCACTCAGAATGACGATGAAAAAGGCCAAAACAAGGGATCGCATTAGTTTTTGTTTCCGGTTTCTTTCCACTTAATTGAACAGCCCATTGAGGGTGGCTGATATTCTGAGACCGGTTTTTTTTCCACTAAGGCTTTCGCAGCAAGATAAAGTTCCCGAGCTTGAACCTTATTTGCATCTTTCCAGGAATCATCCAGGCGCCCGCGATATTGCAGCTTCAATTCATTGTCATAAAGAAAAAAATCCGGAGTGCAAACGGCACCAAAAGCCTGAGCCACAGCTTGGCTTTCGTCATACAGGAAAGGGTAAGTATATTTTTTAAGCGAAGAGCGCTTCTTCATATTTTCAAAAGAATCTTCTGGGTAGTCCTCGGCATCATTGGAAGAAATTCCCACGATCCCTACACCGATTGCTTTCAGATCTGAGCCGAGCTCGATGAGGCGATCCTCGATGGCTTTTACGTAGGGACAATGATTACAAATGAACATGACTAGCAAAGCTTTGCCATTTTTGAAGTCTTGCAGCGAATGATTTCGGCCATCAGTTCCTGGCAAGCTAAATTCAGGACAAACACTTCCTTGATTGGGAATCGGTGTGTAAACCAGAGCCATATTAAAGATCCATCCATTTCTTTTCGCTTCCATTGTTGAACAATAGAATTCCGGAATCTTTCAGCTGAATCACACGCGGCTCAAGAAGATTTTTACCGAGAGCTTTTTGCAGATCGTGGGCTTCCGCTGAATCAAGCGCTGCATTTTGATTTTCCAAAGCTAATTTTAGTTCCAAGTTCCAGCGACTGAGGAAACGATGAAAGCTGGTTTCAGTCAGAAGGCTTTCTTTCAAACTTAGATTCAGAAATCCTGCCCAAGGAAGATCGGGCGCAGCAAACACATTCAGTCCCAATCCGACGATCACTTTGCTGGGGCCCTGAGTTTTTGTTGGAGAAACAACTTCAATTAAAAGGCCTGCAACTTTAAGGGCTCCCAAATAAAGATCATTTGGTGCTTTGAGGCTCCAATCCCCATCGGACCAAGTCTGTGAAGCCGCGTGATAAAGAGCCAAACCCGCTCGAGCCGCAAACATGGGCTCTAAGGCTTCAGAAGTTTCAAAAACCCAACTGGATAGTAATTGTCCGGCCCCGCGATCTTGCCAATGGCGATCGAAGCGACCGCGCCCCTGCGTCTGATGATCCGCTGTGATCAAATGGTAAAAAGCTCCGTTCGCATCATCTTTTGCAAGCTGATTTGTTGAACTCGTTCTTGTTTCATGAAAAGACCGCAAAGCATTTTTTTGGGCCCAATGATGAGCCACCAAGGAAGGATTGAATTTCATAATTTAGCTCCAATCGAATTTAAGACTCAGGTCCGCGCTCGGGGCTGAGTGTGTGAGGGCTCCGACACTGATAAAATGAACTCCTGTTTCGGCCACTTCGCGCACGCGATCTAGATTCATATTGCCGCTGGCCTCAGTTTCGATATCGGCTGGAATCAGCTGTACGGCCGCAGCCAAAGAGGGCGTATCCATATTGTCGAGCAGAATGCGATGGGGCTTCAGTGCCACCGCTTCTTTGAGTTCTTCCATGGTTCGCACTTCCACTTCAATCGGCAGCGGCGAGCGTTTCCGAATGCGCAGAATGGCTTCGCTGACTCCTCCGACAACTTTGATATGGTTGTCTTTGATCAAAATTGCCGAGCTCAAATTCATGCGATGGTTGAGGCCACCGCCATGAATTACAGCTTTTTTTTCAAGCTCGCGATAGCCTGGCGTGGTTTTGCGAGTATCCAGAATTCGCGTGCGCGTGTGCTTGATGCGTTCACAAAACCGAGAGGTGAGGCTTGCGATCCCAGAAAGATGCATCACGAAGTTGAGGGCCGTGCGCTCTGCTTTCAGCAAAGAAATCAAGTCGCCTTGAACCGAACACACAATCTGATTCTTTAACACTTGATCGCCGTCAGTGAAGTACCAGCGAAATTCTGCATTGGGTTCCAAATGCAGAATCACTTCTTCAAAAAGTGAGGCACCAGAAAGAGTCAGGTCTTCCTTTGCTAACAGTTTTGCGGTGCCGGGTTTTGGATTGCAGCCCAGAAGGTCTGTAGTCAGGTCTCCTTGAGGAAGGTCCTCAAGAATGGCTGATCGAATGAGTTCTTTGAGGTTCATTGCGGGAGATTCTGCCTCTCCTGAAGAAGCTTTTCAATCTCTTCTCGAATGATACGTTCTGCGATATCAGGGATTAATTTCCAAGCAATGTCCTCGAGAACCTGCTGGGTTTGTGCGCGGAGTTCTTCTCGGGCAATAGCCTCAAGACGATCTTCACTCAGTCGGCCGCTGCCAGCAGGAATCAGCGCTGAACCGGAACGAATATTAGTCTGCGAATTTGTAATCGCCGTGTGACCTGCGGCAACTGCGGCCGCAGCCGCACTGGAAACTGCATTAGAAATAGCACTTGATAAGCCACTTGGCCCAGCAGATAAACCACTCGAGGTACTGCCAGAGTTCATACCAGTGGCTTGAGCCAAAGATTTAATTTGAGTGGATTCAGAACCGGGCTCTCCCCAATGAGGTTTATCCAGATCAAGGAGCATAATCTCGGTTTCGCCTCCGGAGATTGCGATCGAAGTGGAGGTCAAATCTTGCTCGGTGGGTTCATAAGCATCCGAGTCTTCGGGCATGTCCACCACGAAATCAGAGAGCTTTGATTCCATCCAATTCTCATCACTCTCTTCGCTGCCCTCTGCATTGCTTTCTTGATTGTGGTTCGGATCAATTTCCCCGCTGCGATTCGATTTAGCAAAGAGGTCCTTGCCTCTGGCACGAGGCAGGGGGACCTGCTGAAAATCTTCGTGCTCGTCCATCTCTGCAAGAAAAGGAAGACTTTCTTCTTTTTGAAACTCTTCAATCCCTTCAATGGGCTCGTAGGCGCTGCCACCCGAGGGGCTGGAAAATTCCATCATCGCAGGTTCCTCGACTGAAACCGCAGTATGAACTTCGGCTTGCGGAGCTGCATTTTCTGTTTCAAGGAATTCTGGTCGCTGTGAAAATTGCAAATAGTTAGAAATGGCGTTGCTGGAAAGGCGAGGCACTAAGTTTTTAACTAAAGTCCGCAGTTGATCGGCATCGAATGGTTTTTCAAGTTGCCCATCGATTTGCGCTTCGTCCGCTTTCTTTGAATCGAGTTCCATAAAACCGCTCCACATCAAAACGATGGGAACTTTTGCCGTCGAAGGATTTCCTTTGAGGTCCTTTGCGACTTCATAGCCTGATCTTTTGGAAAGTAAAATATCTGCAAAGACAATGTCTGGCTGAAAGATTTTCGCTACTTCAAGAACATCAATCCCAACGGGAACGGATTTGACTTCGACTCCATAGTCTTGAAGAGAAAGTTGAATGACTTTTTTAATTGAGATACTCTCATCAGCCAATAAGACGCGCAAAGCCATAACTTGAGTAGAGCTTTGTTGGTTCATATCAGTCAAGATGAAGATGGAATTATGAACAGAATTGATCGCTATTTAGCATCTTTGTTTATCCTATACTTCCTCGGAGGCTTGGCGGTTTTCATTAGTTTGTTCATAGCGGTGCAAGCAATGACAGATGTGGTTTCTGCTCAAGGTGTGGCACCCGCCGTTTGGGTGAGATACTACCTTTATTCCTTACCCGAAATTGTTTACCGCATGGTGCCAGTCGCTTGCCTCATAGGCACCATCTTCACCGTATCGACGATTCATCGAGCGAACGAGCTGGTCGCGCTCTTTACCATGGGTCTGAGTCTAGTTCGAATCACGCTTCCCATTTTGATTCTGATCGGGCTGATTGGTCTTTTTCAGCTTTTTTTGAGTGACCAGGTTATGCCTTCCTTTGCGAAGCATAAGAATTTTACCTACTACCATGAGATTCGTAAAAATCCCTCCCTGTATTCGATCGTCAAAACCAATCGAATTTGGTATCGGTCCAAAAATTTGATTTTTAACATCAAGACTTTGAATCCAGAACAAAAGCGAGCTCAGGGTCTTACTCTCTACAGTTTTGATGATGCCTGGAATTTGATTCAAATGATGACTGCCGCCGAAGTTGAATTTAAGCCGGACAATTGGCTTTTGAAAAAGGGGTCTGTCACTCTTTTTACCGAGGACTCTTCTTTTCCGCTGACCTCAGATTTCAATGAAAAGTCCATTGTTGTGGGAGAGGACACCAAAGATTTAACAACTTCGGCAAATACGGCAGATATTTTATCACTCTCGGAACTGGCCCAGTACATCAAGAAGAATAAGGAAGCCGGCCTGGACACCCTTCGATATGAAATGGATTTTCACTCAAAATTTGGCTATGCAGCTGCAGCATTGGTTATGAGCCTTCTTGGGATCCCTTTCAGCATCGGTAAAACCCGTTCTGGGGGTGTCTTTGTGGGACTTGGTATCTGCCTCGGGTTGGTCTTCCTCTATTGGATTTTCTATAGTTCTTCGATGACATTGGGTGCCCATGGGCATTTGCCCCCTGTGGTTGCAGCCTGGTTGCCCAATGTGGCAACAGCCCTATTGGGCTATTTTTTAATCCGCAGACTCAAGCGGTAGGTCCTGACTGGATGTTTTTTCTATTTCTGAATGGGCTGGCTCTCCTGAGGTTTTTCGACTAGAATAGTGAAAAGCTCAGTTCCGTCTGAGTTAATTTATTGAAAGGAGGCTCCCGTGATTTTGGAAGTGTTGAAGTATCCAGATCCTCGTTTGCGTGAAGTGTCTCAGCCTGTCACTGAGTTTAAATCTGATTTAGTGACCCTGAGCAAAGACATGCTTGAGACCATGTATTCGGAAAAGGGCATTGGACTCGCTGCACCTCAGGTCGGCAGCCTCCAAAGAATGCTCGTGATTGATTGTCGGCCCAAATCAGAAAAAGGGCGTTACAGCATCGAAGATCTAACAGATCTGGAAAAGAAAATCGAGCAGCCCCTTATTCTGATTAATCCAGTCATCCAAGGATTTCGTGGCAACACTACTTTCGATGAAGGCTGCCTCAGCGTGCCTACTTTTTTCGAAACCGTTGAACGCCATGAATTTATCGAAGTTGCCTATCAGGATCTCAAGGGACAACGCCATGTGATTCGAACCGATGGTCTATTGGCCATTGTCATTCAACATGAAATGGATCATTTGGAAGGCACGCTTTTCATCGATCACCTCAGCTATGTGAAGAGTCAGAAAATTAAAAAAATAATCAAGAAGAGCGGTTATCCGCCTAAAAACAAATCCGACAACAATGATTCCGAAGATGCTGAGTCCTCTAAAGAAAATCACACTCTTTAAGGAGTTCGAAGCAAAGTGAGTCTTATTCGAGTTTGTTTTTTTGGAACGCCCGACTTTGCTTCGGTCTGTTTAGGATCTTTGCTGAAAGACGAACATTTTGAAGTTGTCGGCGTGATCACTCAGCCAGACAAACCAGCGGGTCGCAAACTTGAGCTGAAACCTTCTGCGGTGAAAGAATTAGCTTTGAAGTCTGGAGTTCGAGTTTTAACTCCAGCGAAAGCTTCCGCTAAAGATTCCCTCGAAGAAATTCGCGCGTTAGGCGCCGAAGTGGCTGTGGTCGTGGCCTATGGACAAATTCTTTCTCAAGCCTTGCTGGATGCCTTTCCCTTCGGTGCAGTCAATGTTCATGCTTCTTTGCTACCGCGCTGGCGGGGGGCGGCTCCCATTCAAAGGGCCATTGAAGCGGGGGATGCCGTGACTGGGGTTTGTTTGCAAAAAATGGTGAAGGAACTGGACGCGGGCGATGTACTTGGCGAAAGAATGGTGCCGATTGCGGCGGAACAAAACGCGATTGAACTTCATGATGTTCTGGCGCAAAAAGCTAAAGAACTATTGCATGTGGAATTGATGGATTTTGTGCGGGGTAATCTTGCCCCTGTTCCTCAGAATTTGAATCTAGTCACTTATGCGAAAAAACTTTTAAAGGAAGAAAGCCAGATCAATTGGTCAATGAGCGCTCAGCAAATTCACAATAAGATTCGAGCTTTCTTGCTTGGACCTGGAACCTTTTCGCTTTTGCAGCATAAGCTCAATTTACAGAAGCTAAAGTTTCACAGGACGCGCATTTTAGAGGAAGATCCTGCCGGGCCTTTTGCATCAACTGGAGCGGGGGTCATAGTTGGTGTGTGCAGCAATTCTTTTACTGTCAAAACTGGAAATGGACTCTTAGAAGTGCTGGAAGTTCAGCCAGAATCCAGGGCTAAAATGAAAGTCCTTGATTTTCTAAGGGGCAATCCAGTGGAAGTGGGTCAGACCTTCAAAACCTCTGAAATCGTTTCATAATATTTAGAAGTGATGTAGGACTAATTCCATGTTGATATCTCCGAGCATTTTATCTTCCAATTTTTGTAGGCTAGAAGACGAAGTGAAGGCTGTTGCCGCAGCGGGCGCAGATTGGCTTCATGTGGATGTGATGGACGGGCACTTCGTGCCTAATATTACCATCGGTGTGCCCGTCGTGGCTGCACTGAAAAAGACAACTCCGCTTCCACTCGATGTGCACCTCATGATTGAAAAGCCAGAAAAATTTGTGACTGCCTTTATCGATGCGGGTGCGGATTGGCTAACCATTCATGTGGAGTCCACGGCAGATCCAGCCGCGGTTCTCAAAAGCATTCGAGCTCGTGGAATCAAAGCTGGGATTACTCTCAGGCCAGCGACCCCGATCGAGCAAATTATTCCCTTTTTGGGGATGGTTGATTTGGTGTTGGTGATGACTGTAGATCCTGGTTTTTCTGGTCAAGCATTTATGCCAGAGCAAGTGGCGAAGCTGAATTCACTGATTCAGCTTCGTCAGGAAAAAGCTTTAAAGTTTTTGATTCAAGTGGATGGCGGCGTGAACGAAAAAACCGTTGAGCAGCTTCGCGGAGCTGACGTTCTGGTTTCTGGAAATTTCATTTTTAAGAATGATTATCGCACGGCCATCCGGGTACTGAAAGGAATCTAATACAATGTCTCAAGCTAATTCTTCCTCTAATTCTCAGTTTGAAATTTCGGGCGAGGGACTTTTCCTTGATTCCTTTTTAGGACTGCTTGGCGAGAGTCCAAAAATAAAAGTGAGTGGACGCGCCCTGGAAAAGTGTTTGCAAAGTCGTAGCTATATTGAAAAACGCATTGGTCAGGGTGAAGTGATTTACGGAGTCAACACGGGTTTTGGCTCTTTCAGCTCAGTGAGGATCAGCGATTCGCAGATCGAAGAACTTCAGCGCAATTTGATTCGGTCTCATTCCGCTGGGGTGGGTGAGCCTTTTTCCCCTCGGCAAACTCGGGGAATGATGGTTCTGAGAGCCAACACTTTGTCTCGAGGACACAGCGCAGTTCGACCTCAAGTCATCGAAAAAATTCTCGAGTTTTTAGAGAATGACATTATTCCGGTCGTGCCCTCGCAGGGGTCTGTTGGTGCGAGTGGAGATTTAGCTCCTCTTTCACATTTGGCTTTGGCTTTGATTGGCGAAGGACGAGCTTGGAAGGGGGCTCTTCAGGTTCCAGTGGCGCAGCTCCTTCAAGAAAAAAAGATTCAGCCCTTAGTGCTCAAAGCGAAAGAAGGTCTGTCGCTGATCAATGGTTGCCAAGTCATGACGGCAGTTGGTTTGATCGAGCTGGATCGGGCTCGGAATTTATTGATGATGGCAGATGTTGTGGGTTCTCTCAGTCTTGAGGCCCTTCGGGGTTCGCGAAAGGCTTTTGATCCACTGATTTCCCAGACTCGGCCTCACGCAGGGGAAATTGCAACAGCGAGAAATTTACGCGCACTTCTTGGTGAAGGCTCCGCAATTGGTGACAGTCACATTGAATGTGCTAGAGTTCAGGACGCCTATTCTCTTAGATGCATGCCTGCAGTTCATGGAGCAGTCAAAGATGTTTGGAAGCGGACTCTTTCTGTATTGGAAATTGAAGCGAATTCATCCACAGACAACCCTTTAGTCTTTGCGGAAGAAGGCAAAATACTTTCTTGCGGAAATTTTCACGGAATGCCGGTTGCGCTTTCTTTAGATGCGATGACGATGGCCATGACGACTTTGGGTTCCATTTCTGAGCAGCGCATTTCTAAACTTGTGAACACCCACATGAGTGATCTTCCTGCGTTCTTGACTCCGGATGGGGGCCTCAATTCAGGACATATGATCGTGCACGTCGCTGCAGCTAGCCTCGTGAGTGAAAACAAAGTTCTTTCGCATCCTGCGTCCGTTGACAGCATTCCTACTTCCGCAGACAAAGAAGATCATGTCAGCATGGGAACAATTGCGGCGCGCAAGCTGAAGATGGTGAATGACAATGTCACTCGAATTCTTGCCTGTGAATTTTTGTCCAGCACTCAGGCATTGGATTTATTGGCGCCTCTAAAGACCACTCCAGTTCTTGAAAGCGTCAAAACGAAAGTTCGTGAGACCGTACCTTTCGCCGCAAAAGATCGTGTTTTTTCTGATGACATTTCAGCCATCGAAAAAATGATTGAGGCTCAGGTCTTTAAAGGTCTTGTAGCCATAGAGATCCTTTAGCATGTCCGAACTCATCATTGTTTTAATTTGCCTTCTGTTAAATGCGGTGCTTGCGGCCTATGAGATGGCCTTTGTCTCTGTTTCTCGGTCTGAACTGCGATCCATGGCTAAGAATGGCAATCATTCTGCAACCTCACTTTTAAAGCTTCGGGAAAATCCTGAAAGAACTTTATCGATCGTGCAGATTGGCATAACTTTGGTTGGCGCCATCGCGGCTGCAGTGGGCGGCGCGGGGGCTGGCGAATCTTTGGAGCCTTTGCTGATTCAAAATTATGAGCTTTCTGAAAGAGCTGCCGAGATCGTTTCATTAGTTGCAGTCGTGCTGCCGATTACTTATTTAAGTGTCGTTGTTGGTGAGTTAGTCCCAAAAACCCTTGCGCTGAGAAATCCCATGAAAGTTGTTCTTGGCGGAGCTAAAGCCATGTCTATTGCAGATCGCAGTTTTTCGCCTGTCATTACTGCTTTAGAGTGGTCAACGCAGGTCATACTGAAGAGTTTTTTTCCAAGGTCCAAACAGACTGCGACTCTGGACCTGCCAACAATTGAACTGAATGAATTTTCGCCGCTGCATCAGAAGTTCATGCTGAACATGGCGGACATTGAAAAGAAACAGATCAAAGAAATTATGCTGCCATTTTCTCAAGTGGTTTTTGTAGAAGTGACATCGCCCATCCACGATGTCTATCAAATTGTTTTAAACTCTGGTCACACAAGGCTGCCGGTAAAACTGAACGAAACGATAGCTGGAGTTTTACACACCAAAGAATTTATCGCCTTTCGCGAGTCTGGTGAAACCGATTGGCAAAAGATAGTTCGTCCTCACATTGCGGTAAAGACTTCGGATTCTGCTCTAGGTGCGATGCGATTGCTGCAAGAAAAGAAAACACATATGGCCATTGCCTTTCAGGCCATGGGCCAAGTTGTTGGGATCGTGACACTTGAAGATATCTTAGAAGAAATCGTAGGGGATATTTTTGACGAAGATGACGATGGGCGCGTGCGAAAGGTCTATGCCTCAAAGATCAAATCGAGAGTTATACCTCCCGAATCCTAAAAACACGTTCAGAAGATATGATTCTCAAATTAGCTTCCTAGATTTTTTGCGATAGCCTCTGCCAAACTGCGGAAGAACTTCTGTGCAACTCGGTCGCTATGGCAAGACAGAAAAACTTTCTGCTGAAGGCGATTTTGACCATCAATATGAATTCGAAGCAGTCGATCTTGAATTTCAAGTTGTTTGACTAAAGGGATTGGGAGAAGACCAATTTGATTGGAATTTGTTATGACATTGATTGCAGCAAAGGCGGTCTCTACGCTCAGGGATTTTGACTTTGATCGAATCTTTATTCCCATGACGTTATCGCCTTCAATCAGTCGGTCACCATTTATGAAGGAGTGAACTAAAATTTTGTTTTGCAAAAACTCACCGAGGCTCATATGCGCCCTTGCCGAAGGATGATTTTTTCGAGCATAGAAGGCCCATTCGATTTCGCCAACATGAATGTTGGTCCAGTCTGCACTGAGGGTGAGCTTATCAATGGAAACTATCAGATCAACAAGGCCTCGTTTTGCCCATTCCTCCTTTTTGTCTGGCGAACCATCGATCAATCGAATGCGCGAATTTGTGAATTGATTTTCAATCAGCTGTGCGTACACCCCTGAAAGAATCGAATTGAGGAAAACTCTCGAGGCGAGCACTAAAATTTGACTCTTGTTTTCCTCTGCCTGTTCGAAATTTTCTTGAACCCTGAGAATGGAATCCAAAATTTCTTTGCACATTTTTGAATAACGAAGTCCCTCTGGTGTTATTGCGATGCCCTTCACCGAGCGGTTCACCAACTGTGCCGATAGTTTTTCTTCAATATTCTTGAGGACCTTGGACATATGCTGTGCTTCAAGACCTAAAGCCTTGGCCAATTTCCTCATGGAGCTGTGAAACGGCAGTTCCCCCAAAATTTGGATGTCTCGAATATTGAGCTGCGAAAGCTCTGGATTTATTTGTGTAGCCATATTGGCTACATATTAAGATTTTTTGCCCGCTTGTGACAGCTATTTTTTTAGAGCACTTTCAGCTTCACAAGAAGACTCTCAAATCTCTGAGAGTTTGAAACACAGGAGGATTTATGTTGAAAAGAATTACACTGACGACTGCTGCACTGGTTTTGTCTTTAGCCGCACATGCTGGTGTGTCACGACTCACAACGGATGTTGTTGATACGGCAGTGGGTGCCGGTGCCTTTAAGACTCTCGTCGCAGCAGTGTCAGCGGCTGGGCTGGTGGATGCTTTGAAAGCTCCAGGTCCAATTACGGTCTTTGCTCCAACGGATTCAGCTTTCGCTCAATTACCCGCTGGCACTGTCGAAGCACTTTTGGGCGACATCCCTGCTCTCACGAACATTCTGACTTACCACGTTGCTGGCGGAGAGGTTATGCCGGAAACGCTTTTGGCGAATGGCGCAATCTCTACACTGCAGGGTCAAACAGTGAAGATTTCGTCTCGAGAGGGAAAGTTGTTCGCAAATGATTCAATGGTTCTCGATGTGATCTTAGTGAGTAACGGAGTCATCTACGTTGTAGATTCTGTATTGCTGCCTCGATAAAGAAATTCATCCCTCGGTTGGGAAAGCATCGAAGCAGAATTTAGAAACAAAGTGAATGGCTCCTCATCAAAGCCGCTTCTGTCAAAGGAAGCGGCTCTTTTTAAGGAGGTTATTTATGGAAAGGGAAAGACTACGAATTGCAGTGCAAAAGTCAGGGCGTCTTGCTGAAAAATCGACGCGTTTATTTTCAAAGTGCGGACTCGACTTTGATATAAGAAAAGATCGGCTGGTTTTGCACTCAATGGAATTTTCGGTGGATTTGCTCTTGGTGCGCGATGATGACATTCCAGGATATGTGGCGGACGGGGTCTGCGATCTTGGGATTGTCGGCGAGAACATTCTGAGGGAAAAATTTTGGAGCCGGTCGGATGAAGAGGCTCGAAGAATCGCCAAAGTTATGAACCTTGAATTTGGTTTTTGTAGACTCTCCATCGCCGTTTCCGACCGCGAGGACTATTCAGATGTCAGCAGCCTATCCGCAGAAAAAATTTGATTTCATTCAATCTCTACTAATCAAAATTTTGGCGAGTGAGGGCATCAAGTTCGAATCGATTCTGATTTGTCCGCATTTACCAAAAGCAAACTGCGACTGTCGGAAGCCAAAGACGAAACTGCTGTTTTCTATTCTTTCGAATTCAGATTGGGATCGATCTCAAAGCGCGGTGATCGGGGACCGAGAGAGTGATTTGCAGCTGGCTGAAAATTTAGGAGTCCGCGGCTTTAAATTGGCTGAGGATCTGAGTTGGCTAGATATAGCTCATTCCTTGCTCGATCATCCTCGAATTGCTTCCTTAGAAAGAATGACCAAAGAAACTCAAATTAGAATAAAAATTGATTTAGATGGCCGTGGAGACTGCCACGCACGAACAGGCATTGGCTTTTTTGACCACATGCTGGAACAAATCGCTCAACATGGGAAACTGAATCTGCGAATTGATGCCGTTGGGGATATTCATATCGATGAACATCATTTGGTCGAGGACGTAGCTATTGTTTTTGGTCAAGCCATAAAAAAAGCAATTGGAAACAAATTCGGAATCGGTCGCTATGGATTTTGGGTTCCTATGGATGAGGCTCTTGCAGAAGTCTTTATTGATTTTTGCGGTCGACCGACTTTTATGTTTGAAGGTCTTTTAGGTTCCGAAAAGGTGGGCGGTCTGTCTCCTGCGATGGTGAAACATTTTTTTAAGAGCATGGCCGATAGCGCAGGTCTTAGCCTGCACATGAAAGTAAGGGGCGAAAACGCACATCACATGATCGAAGCTCTTTTTAAGGCTTTTGGTCGCAGTTTGCGCCAAGCAGTCGCCAGAGGAAGCGGCTTGGGTCCCCAGGAAATTCCATCAACAAAAGGTTTGTTATGAAATTGGCAATTATCGAAACTGGGGCAAATCACGCCTCTCTTCAGAATGCTTTTCAAAGACTAGGAATCGAAGCTCCGGTGCTTTCGGATCCTCAATTGCTCGCGAAAGCTGAGCGGTGGGTTCTTCCAGGAGTTGGCCACGGTGGCTATGCCATGAACAAGCTCCGTTCTTTAAATTTGATTCAACTCATTCGCGGAACTCAAAAAAATGTTTTGGGAATTTGTCTTGGAATGCAGCTGCTTTTTGAACATCTTGCCGAAGGAAATGTACAAGGTTTGGGACTGCTGCCCGGTTCAGTCATGCCTTTAGAACCGAATCCCAATTTTCGAGTGCCTCATATGGGATGGAATTCCATTGAGCTGATTAAAAGTTCAAAACTTTTGAAGGGCCTCAATCTTGGAGAAGCTTTTTATTTTACTCATTCTTTTGCTTGTCCAGATTCGGTATGGACTGCGGCTCAAACGACTGAACCGCGCAGAATCCCCAGCGTCGTCGAGTGCAATAATTTTTTTTGGAACTCAGTTTCACCCAGAAAAGTCAGGAGCGATCGGTGCAGGTCTCCTCCGTAATTTTATTGAATTGCCAGCAACACAGAACACTGAAGCAGCTTGGAGGAATCAATGATTTTGTATCCAGCTGTTGATCTTCTTCAGGGGGAAGTTGTAAGGCTTGAAAAGGGTGATTTTTCAAAGCTGACTCGCTTCGAGCGATCTCCGGAAGCTTGGTTTGAATTCTTTGAATCCATTAAAATCAGCGCCGTTCACTTAGTGGATCTATCCGGAGCGCAAGACCCATCCCGCCGGCAAAATAAGCTTTTAAAATCGCTCTTAATGGGTCGTTCATTTCGCTTGCAAGTGGGCGGCGGAGTTCGAACTCTCAGCGACATCGAGTCGCTGATCTCCGCCGGAGCCGATCGCGTGGTGCTAGGTTCTGTGCTTTTTCAAAATCCTAACATGGTTCTCGAGGCGGCCCGGATTTGGGGTGCAGAGAGGTTCACATTGGCACTGGATGTAATCGCCAAAAATGAGATCTACGAAGTGATGACTCAGGCTTGGAGTATCGAGGCAGGTCAGGATGTTCACGCCAGCATCAGTTTTTGGATCCAGCATGGTTTTCGACGGTTTCTTTGCACCGATATTTCTCGAGATGGAATGATGTCCGGACCCAATCTACAACTTTATCAAAAGCTGAAGGCCGATTTTCCTAATCTTGAATTTCAGGCTTCCGGAGGTGTTTCCAGTTTGTCTGATCTCCAAGAACTTCATAACGCGAATCTTCACTCTGCAGTTGTTGGCAGAAGTTTTCTATCTGGACGAGTTTCCCTCGAGGAGGCTCTCAGTATATGTTGAGCCGAAGAATTATTCCCTGTCTCGATGTAAAAGATGGTTTGGTCGTCAAGGGTGTGCAATTTCGAAATCATCAAGTGATGGGATCTATTGTCGAGCTTGCCCGAAGTTACAGAGACCAGGGTGCCGACGAGCTGGTTTTTTACGATATTTCCGCAAGTGCTCAAGGCAGAAAAGTCGAGGTCAGCTGGGTCAGTCAATTGGCCCAGATTCTGGATATCCCTTTCTGTGTTGCCGGAGGAATCAGGAATCTGGAGATAGCACGGGAGATTTTGAATCGCGGCGCAGATAAAATTTCTGTTAATTCTCCGGCCTTGGAAAACCCTCAGCTCATTTCAGACCTCGCAGCTGAATTTGGCCGACAGTGCGTGGTGGTCAGTGTCGATTCAAGAGGAGACCTCGAGGGTGAATATTTTGTTTACCTTTACACCGGCGAAGAAACAAAATCGATAAAGTCGGCGCGATCCACTTGGGATTGGCTTTCTGAAGTGCAAATGCGAGGCGCCGGGGAAGTTGTTCTGAATTGCATGGACGCAGATGGAACGGCGATGGGATACGATCTAGTCCAACTGGCTCGCGCACGCAAAATATTAAAGATTCCTTTGGTGGCCTCAGGTGGCGCCGGAACTGTGGAGCATTTTCTGAACGCATTTCTTGAGGCGGACGTGGACGCGGCTCTAGCGGCGGGTGTGTTTCACCGGGGCGAACTCACAATCTCGAATTTAAAAACTAGACTTCGGCAAAGTGGAATTGAGGTGAGGTTGTGATTGAAAAACCGATTGATTGGGAAAAAGTGGGAGGGCTCTTGCCAGCCGTCATTCAGAATTTTGAAAGCGGGCAGGTTCTTATGCTCGGTTATCTGAGTCCGGAAAGCTGGAATTTAACTTTAGCAACAGGAGAAGTTCATTTCTTTAGCCGCACTCGAAATCGAATCTGGAAAAAGGGTGAAACCTCTGGCCATGTTTTAAAAATGAAGGAATGGTTTTTGGACTGTGATGCGGATAGTTTTCTTCTGCTCGTTGAGCCTGCGGGCGCGACCTGCCATGAAGGAAACAACAGCTGTTTCGGAACTAAAATACCCACCTTTTCAGGTCTGCGATTTCTTGAAGAGAAAATTGCTGAGCGCTGGGAAAGTGGAAATAAAAGTGATTCCTACGTCGCCAAGCTTCGAGATCAGGGGCTTCCGCAAATCTCTCAAAAATTAGGTGAAGAGGCCATTGAAACGGTGATTGCAGCATTGGCTCCCGAAAACCCACAAGATTTTGTTGAGGAGTCTTCCGACCTTTTTTTCCATTGGCTAGTCCTAGCGAAAAGCTTGGGGCAAAGTTTTGATCTTGTGATTCAAAATTTGAAGCGAAGAAATCGTTTGAGCTGACTCCGTGGGCCAAATTTACTAGGAAAAATCTTCACGCAGGCAGGCTTCAAGTCTGCCTGAAAAGTTTAGCGGGACTCAAAGTAGAATCCAAACAAAGTCCTGACGAACTTTAAGCAGATAATGGGCTAACTGTTGTCCGTCTAACCTCAAAGGAGTTCAAAATGAAACTGAGCCTATCTCTAAGCCCATCTCTACTAGTTGCGATTCTTGGTCTTTCTTTCACCTCTAATGCAGCTCCACTGAATCTTCTCTGCTCTGAGGCAGGTAAAAGTTCGGCTACCGTGGTTGAAGTCACCACGAAAAAGAATGCTTATGGATATGATCTCCAAGTTCTGAAATTTAAGAAAAATTTTTCAATCAGAGGCTATGGCGAAATCATAGCTGGTGCAGTGTATGACAACAGCGGCTTTTCATTCCCCGGAATCAACGATTCTGATTGCACGGATGGCTCAGGCCTCAACGTGATCAAAGAAAAGGATGCACACTATTTGCTTTTTTCTTGCTCGATCGACAGCGTTGGCAATGACTTCGTCAGGGTAGCCGACCTTTCTTGTAAGTAAATTGTTGTAAGTAAATGTTAACGGCAATGGGTCAGATCAGTAGGGCTAAAGTATTCGTCAACTTTAGCTGCTTTTTAAACATTGTTTTTGGAGGCAAGGCCCTGAGCCCTCTCTTATTGCTGTTGTTAGTCTCCGGTCTTTGGTCGATGGATTCGAAAGCGGAATCACAGATCTCGATTGAGGTTCCAATTGAAGATCCATCATTGAAATGCGATTGGCTGATTGGCAAATGGCAATGTGTGGAGCAATCGACAAAAAATCAACGAAATCTAGCCATCGAGTCATTCGAACGAGGAGTCTGGAGGATTGCCCTCTTCGACGAAGACATTCCTGATGAAAATAGTGATGAATGGGGCATTCATAGGACGGGTCAGAACCTTCGTATCGGCGACGGAATCAAAGAAACTACAGATTGTAGTTCTGGCGGCGAGCTCACTGTTACGCGAATGTTTTTTCTGAATATTAATGGCAGAAATCCTTATGCCACGGTGAGAAGCTCTTTCGCTTCACCCGCTACAGGCCAACTTTCTCTCATAATTTCAAATACTCAGGGCAACAGTCCCGGTTTCACCGAAACCTATAACTGCCAGACTGTTTCCCCTAATTGATGCACTAAACAAAAGCGATAAGTCCCGAAATGTTAGGAGGTGCCTTTTGGTTAGCGTTCGAAGATGGTGGCGACGCCTTGGCCCATACCGATGCACATCGTGGCGACTCCGAATCTTTTGTTTTTATTTTTCATCAAGTGAAGCAAGGTACCCGTTATACGGGTGCCGGAGCAGCCCAAGGGGTGACCGAGGGCAATGGCGCCTCCGTTCAGGTTCACTCGTTCTTCCATGGTATCTAAAAGTCCTAGATCTTTTATTACGGGCAAAGATTGAGCGGCAAAAGCCTCGTTCAGTTCAAAGAGATCGATGTCTTTGATTTCAAGCCCCGCTTTTTTGAGAGCCTTCTTTGTTGCCGGTACTGGTCCGTAGCCCATAATGCTTGGCTCGCAACCTGAAGTCGCAATACTCCGAATTTTTGCCAAGGGTTCGATTCCTAGATCTTTGGCTCTTTGTTCAGACATCACAATCACTGCAGAGGCTCCATCCGAAATGGTTGAGCTATTTCCCGCTGTAACCGTTCCACCTTTGGGCATAAAGACCGCAGGCAGGCTGCTGAGAGCTTCCAGAGTTGTCTCGGGCCGAATCACTTCATCATAGTCAAATGTTCTTAAGGATCCGGAATCTTCATGGCCGGACAAGGGCACGATTTCATTTTTAAAAGCTCCACTGATTCTTGCTTGGTGAGCTTTTTGGTGGGACCTCAGTGCAAACTGATCTTGTTGATCTCGAGGGATCTGGTGAATCTTTGCCAGCATTTCCGCGGTGAGGCCCATGGATCCTGCAGCTTTCGCAAAGACCATGCTGTTGGCGGGATCGAAATCAATTCCATGGGTCATGGGCACATGACCCATATGTTCCACGCCTCCACACAGATACATGTCACCTTCGCCAGCAGCAATTCCTTGCACCGCCATATGAATGGCTGTCATCGAAGAACCACAAAGGCGGTTCACTGTTTGGGCCGGTACGCTGGCAGGAATGCTGGACTGAAGTGAAATAAATCTCGCGATGTTAAATCCCTGCTCAAGAGTCTGCTGCACACAGCCCCAGATCACATCTTCAAATTCCGCAGGATTCACTTTTGGATTTCTCTTGATTAAGGCCCGAACCAGTTCCACAGACAAAGTTTCGGCTCGAACATTTCTAAACATTCCACCTTTGGAGCGACCCATGGGTGTTCGGACTGCATCGACGATCACGGCTTGTTTCATAAAAACTCCTCAGCTCAAAAAATTCAGTAAAATAATTTAAAAAACAAAAACTATAGCTGGATACAGATCCTCTTCGCTTAAGCTTCGCTCAAATTGGGGTAAAAAAGTCTTCCTTCTTTAGCGCGCCCTTGAATCGAATCTGGTGCTTGGTACTCGGCTCCTAGTGCGGAAAAAGTTTGGCACTTTTCTAGATAGGTCTTCAATCCCATTTGTTCCAAATATCTGATGGCACCGCCTCGAAATGGAGGAAAGCCGATACCATAGACAAGGGCCAGATCCAGTTCCATCGGAGTTTCAACAATTCCTTCCTGCAGGCAAAGCACACATTCATTCACCATTGGGATCATCATGCGATCAATAATAGTCGCTTCATCAAAATCTTTGGGACCAGCTTTTTGCACCTGGGCAATCAAGGCCGCGGCTTCTGGCGCAGGACTTTTTTTCGGACGTCCCTTTTTATCAGGAGCATAATTGTAAAAGCCTTTGCCATTTTTTTGTCCCAGCCTTTGATTCTGCAGCATCAAATCCAGAATATTTCCATCGGGAAACTTCATGCGCTGAGGAAATGCTGTCGCCATAATTTTTCCTGCATGCACCCCCGTGTCGATTCCGACAACGTCGCAAAGATAAGCAGGTCCCATAGGCCAGCCAAATTTTTCCATCACTTTATCCACCTTTTGTGGATCGGCTCCATCTTTCAAAAGATTCGCAAAACCAAAAAGATAAGGAAAAAGCACTCGGTTCACCAAAAACCCAGGGCAATCATTGACCACAATGGCCGTTTTTCCAATGGCGGTTGCATAAGCCACAGTCGTCGAAATCGCTTTTTCGGAAGATTTTTTTCCACGAATCACTTCGACCAATGGCATCTTTGGAACTGGATTGAAAAAGTGCATGCCGCAGAAGTTTTCTGGTCGAGCTAAGCCCTCTGCCAATCGCGTGATCGAAATTGTCGAAGTGTTCGAAGCAATAATAGCAGTCTCAGAAGTTTGTGCTTCCAGATCCTTGAGGACAGTCTTTTTCACGCCTTCGTTTTCGACGACAGCCTCAACAATCACATCGGCTGCTTTAAATTCCCCGTAACTTAAAGTCGGCCGAATGCTTGACAGAGTCGCTGCCATTTCCTTGGTACCGATGGAGCCCTTTGTGAACTGGCGATCCAAAAGCTGAAAAGCTTCTTGCATTCCAAGCTCTAAAGCCTCTGGCCGAATGTCTTTCATAAAGATAGGAATTTTCTTAGAGGCCGATTGGTAAGCAATCCCGCCCCCCATAATGCCTGCACCCAAGACTGCCGCCTGTTTGACAGGAGCTGCAGCTTTAGACATCGTTTTTGATTTCTTTTTCACGTACTGATCGGACAAAAAGATTGAAATCAAATTCGCGGCCACGGGTGTCTGCGCGACTTTCACAAAACCTTCGATTTCAATTGGAATCGCTTGATCACGAGTCAAGGTCGACATTTTTTGAATGCGATCGATGGCTTCAATAGGCGCAGGATAATGGGGTCCGGCCTGCTGTGCGACGAAACCTTTGGAAACTTCGAAGGCCATCACAGCTTCGGTTGCAGACTTAAGTTTGATTGGATTTTTCTTTTGCGCCACTCGGTCTTGCCAGTTGCGGACACCTTCGATGCATTCCTTCATCAGAATCCAGCCCGCCTCTTTCAGCTGTTCTGTGGTGACGACAGAGTCGACGGCTCCGACTTTGAGTGCTGCTGCAGATTTGTTTTCGGCTCCGCCTGCGATCCATTCGATCGCATTGTCGATTCCGATCAAGCGAGGCAAACGAATTGCACCGCCCCAGCCGGGATAGATTCCTAATTTTGTTTCAGGAAGACCCACTCGTGCCGAGTCCGCAAGAATTCGGTAGTGAGCCGCAAGCACAACTTCAAAGCCTCCACCCAGCGCATAGCCATTCACCAATGCAATCACTGGGAAGGGAAGGTCTTCCATTTTTGCCAGCGTTTGATGAGCTCCTTCCATATAGGATTGAAAGTTGGCAAGAGGTCCGCCGATAATAATTGGAAATTCAGTCACATCAGCGCCCACAATGAAAACAGATTTGGCACTCGAAAGAAAGAGGCCTTTGATTCCAGTAGTTGCTGCAACTTTATCAATGGCTTCTTTCATTTCAGCCAAGGTGACTCGGTTTAATTTATTGACGGATTCACCCTGCAGATCGAAACAGAGCTCGGCATATTTATGGCCGTCTCTTTCTTGGGTGGTGACGCGAATGGATTTGCCGGAAAAAATCGACTGGCTATTGGTCATTGGATGGGCTCCTTCATTATGCCTATCCATCTCGCTTGATAGTTAAATCAAGGTCAAGTCATTCAAGGTCAAGGTAGGGCACCTAGGAATCAGTCTCGTTAGTACATCGCAGAGTCCGGCCAGCCCAATCGAGCTGCAACGATCTTTACAATCTCCGTAGCTGTTTCTTCAAGCGCGCGGTCCGTCACATTGAAGACTGGCCAGCGTTTGTTTTGTTTGAAAAGAGCATGAGCATACTCAATTTCACGTGATATATGCTGAAGACTTGCATACTCACTTCCTGAGTCCTGATTGAATTTTTCAAGCCGGTTTTTTCGAATGCGCTGCAAAGATTCAATATCGATAATCAGTCCTACAATTTTGCGTTGATCGATCTTGAAAAGTTCCTCAGGAATGGGTGTGTTCAGGACCAAAGGTACGTTCGCTACTTTCCAGCCTTTATGACTGAGAAAAATAGACAAGGGGGTCTTCGAAGTTCTTGAGATGCCAACCAGCACAATGTCCGCTTGATTGAGGCCGCCCATATATTTTCCGTCATCATGCTTTACGGTGAATTCGATGGCTTCGATTCGTTTGAAGTACTGCTGGTCGACCATGCGCAGAATTCCAGCTTGAGGCGAACGATCACTGACTCCAAAAAAATTATCGAGAGAATTTAAGATGGGACCCAACAGATCAATCGTTGGCACTCCCTTTTCCCGGGACAAATCTTTGATTTTGTTTCGCAGGCTGACGCTAACGACTGTGTAAATGATCAGACCACCGCGTTCCATGGCCTCTTGAATGATAGGCTCCACCTGGGACTCGGTGCGTACATTTTTTGAACGAGTCATATTGATTTCATGATCTGGATATTGAACAAGCGCGGCTCGAATCATCGTTGCAGCGGTTTCGCCTGTCCCATCGGAAATGATGTAAATGGAATGAGTTTTGCCTGGGATCATATATTATTTCCCCAATGGACCACAGTGAAGCTTTCAACTGGATCATGAGGCTTCCATAGGTTGAATACATTCTGAGGATCTTCGCCCTCAGGAACAAACAATTTCAAATTCGGTTTTCCAATGTGCAACCAAGTCATTTGCACAGCAGCCAGCCAAGCCGTGCAATCTGTCTGTGGATAAAGAGCAATCCAGCGACAGGGCAAAAGTTCGCGGACAGACAAAAAAAGTGGCGTAGCTGCCTCAGCATGAAGCTGTGGCAAGTTCAGTTCAGTTTGAGAGATAATTTGGTCGATAGTTTGTGAACGTTTCTGTTTTTGATGACGAGAACTTTTTGAAATTTGGAAGTTTAAGTACCAATCAAGTTTTGCAATAAATGATTTTGGTGTTCTGCTTGAAAATGCCCAAAGATCCGAGTCCGGTTGAAAGGCATGCTGAAATTGAACTATCGAAGCCATCCCAAATTCCTAGCTTAAGGTTCTCGTGTTATTTCAGCTTTTTCTTAGCTTTTAGCAGCGTGGTCTAGAATCCCGTTGATAAAAGACCCAGCCTCAGTAGAGCCGTATTTTTTTCCAATTTCAATGGCTTCATCAATAACAATGCTTGGTTTGACGGGCTGACTGCTGAATTTCATCTCAAAAAGGGCAATGCGAAGAATATTTTTTTCCACCAAAGCGATGCGATCTACTTTCCAATGACGACTCGACTGGCCAATGATTTGATCCAAGGAATCGCGATGTGCTGCCACTCCTTCAACAAGAGTCTGTGCATACGCCAAGACTTCATTGGCAAATTTTTCCTCAAATAGTCCTAAAAACTGTGGAAATGGGATATTGGTTGTAAACTCACGTTGAAAGAGAGCTTGCAAGGCAAGTTCTCGGGCGGACCTTCTCATGGTGCTTCCTGACTTTCCGATTTTTCAATTGAGGGTGGACCGCTGGATAGGGCCTCTTCAAAGTCCCTATCATAGTCCCTAAATTTAAACTGCTGAGGCTGAGTCTCAAGGGTCTCCACGAACTCCTGAACGTCTCGGAAAGTTCGATAGACGCTGGCAAAACGGATGTAAGCCACCTCGTCCAATTTTTTTAACTCTTCCATCACTTTTTGGCCAACCCGCTGAACAAGGACTTCCTTTTCACCAAAGCCCATCGCCCAGGTGGAAATTCTTTCCACGATGGATTCCATGGTGGATAAAGAAATTGGCCGTTTTTGACAAGCCGCCTGAATGCCGCGAAGAACTTTTGCCGCATCAAAGGGTTCGCGCCGGCCATCTTTTTTTATTACGTAGGGAAGAATAAGGCTGAGGGATTCTTGTGTGGAAAAGCGACCTTTGCAATTCAGACATTCTCGGCGTCTTCGAATGACGGCGCCTTCCCGCTGTTCGCGGGTGTCAAGAACTCGGTCATCGGAATGCCCACAATAGGGACATTTCATAGAAGTCTCGCTCTCTCCAAAAATAGGCTCAAAGATCTGGCGCCAACCTAAAAGTCCGAACAAAGGCAGGTCAACCAAAAGGGCATTGACCCTCTTATGATATTGCGCTAAGTCATTAAGGTATGAAGCTTCTTCAGATCCCAATGATCTCTCTCTTGTTTTCATGTTTTTTGTCAACGCCGGGCGCATTTGCTCAGAATGCAGAAAAGCCAAAGGTGGGTCGAAAAGCTGCTGAAAAATATTTTGAAAAAGAAGTCACGGCAGACCCCACTCACCGCAGTCAGCGCGGTGCGAACCGAGTGCCTGCCGAAGAGGGTGAGGATCGCGAGCGCCTCTTAATGCTTTCGGTGGGAACGCATTTGAATTCCACTTCTTATGCCTGGAAAGGTTCTGACAAGCGCACTGAAGTTGGCCGATCTTCTTATGGCGTCACCTATATGTTCGACGATTACTACGGAATGGATTTCAATTTGCGATTGGATTTCAACGAGTACAAGTTGGACGAAATCCGAGCCACAAAGTTTTCAATTCTTCCCTTGCTTACATTCCCGAAAATGGAAACTCGCTTTCCCCTCTATTTTGGTTTCGGACTTGGGTTGGGGGTTTTCTTTCAGCAGGTGGAGCAAGAATCCTCCTTGGCCCTCGATTACCAGTTACTGGGGGGCGCGCGATTCATGGACCTATTCGATAACTTTGGATTTTTCATCGAACTTGCAATGAAAAATCATCTGCATCTTCTTTCGGATGGCCAACTGAATGGGACGACCCTCACTGTGGGCGGCGTCTTTACATTTTAGTTGAGCTATTCACACAAGCCATTTTCAGATTGGTTGATAACATTGATGAAACCCATTATTTTTCACAACCATATTTTGGCTGATCTTGACGAAGCCCTCAGTCAGATTTTTCATTCGAATCGGCCCGCAGACCGAGTTGTGGATTATTACCTAAAAAACCGGAAAAAGTGGGGCTCGCGAGATCGAAAGTTTTTTGCAGCTGCCGTTTATGAAACAGTCCGCTGGCGGAGGAGAAATTCTTATCTTTTGGGGCTGGAGACTTCGCCCCAGAACTTACAAGAATCCACTGAAGAAGCTTCGGAAGAGAGTTTTTTGAATCTCAGAAAACTTTGGCTGAGCGGACAGATTTTCGAAGGAAAAGCCATTCCCGAAGGCTTTGAGGAGCTTCAGAAACAAGTCGAGCTGCGGTCTTCTGAGTTTCGGGCTGAAAATCTGTCTGCCGCTTCGCGTGCCATTAAAAATTCCATTCCAGATTGGCTGGATGAACTGGGTGTGCAAGAGCTTCCCGAGCGCTGGGATCGTCTTTTGCCGCTTTTAAATCAAGAAGCCACCGTGGATCTCAGAGTGAACATTTTAAAATCTACCTTGGTTCAAGTCCAAAAAATGTTGAGTGAGGAAGGCGTAGAAACGACTTCGATTCCTGGCTGCCCTTTCGGCCTTCAGCTGAGCCTTCGAAAAAATGTTCAAAATTTTGAAAGCTACAAGGCGGGATTTTTCGAAGTACAGGATCGCTCCAGTCAGCAAGTCGCCCCTTTTGTCTTTGGCTCGGTTTCTGGCTCGGTTTCTGGCAAAGCGCATTTCGCTCCAGGGATGCTTGTGCTTGATGCCTGTGCTGGGGCTGGGGGGAAAACTCTTCATCTTGCAGCGTTGATGGAAAATCGTGGAAACATTGTCTCGGCAGACGTGAACCCAAAAAAATTAGAACGACTTAAAGAACGCTGCAAAAAAGCTGGAGTCACTTCAGTTCAAGTAGAACTATTGAATGAAGAGCAAATATTCAATGAGCCCGATTCAGTTCGACCCACTTGGATTGAAAAATTTGATCGCGTGCTGCTGGATGTGCCTTGCAGTTCGCTGGGAACTTTACGGCGCGATCCAGATCTAAAATGGAAATCCTCATTGGAGAATATCAATAGGACCATCGAGCTCCAGCGGCAAATTTTTCTGTCCTACAGTCGTTTCGTAAAGCCAGGCGGTCGCTTGATCTATGCAACCTGCAGTTTTTTACCATTGGAAAATCGCCGGCAAGTGAATTGGTTTTTAGAAAGGCAGCCCGACTTTCAACTGGAAGAGGATCTTAACCTTGGTCCGGATTTAAATGGCGGCGATGGGTTTTATGTCGCTCGACTTCTAAAAAATTCCAGTCTTTAGCAAAATCTTCCGACAAGAAAATGTGCATAAACAGGGAAGAAATAATTTTTATGAAAGCTTTGTTCAGCGATTGACAGTTTGTAGGGTCTCCCGGACTTGCCTTTGGTTTTTATTCTGCGCAATCAGTTTTTCCAATTCTGTCGCCCGCGCCGATTGGGGCTCAATTCTTCATTTAGGATATTCTTCGGATAGCTTCAAAAATACGACGACGACCACAACGGGGCAGATGCATTACGGAGTCGTGCTGATGCTGGGTCTGGATCGCAAAGGACAATATTTTTTGGGCTATCATTACGGTTCAAATTCCATGACTACTTCCAACGGCACGACCACTGGCACTTTCACGACGACGGATTTGGGACCCTTCTTTGCGATCTACCTGAACCGCAGTCGCACTTTTGGCCTCAGCTTTGGGTATAATTTACAATCCACGGCCAAGTACAGCGATGGCAGCAGTACTGCGCAGGAGTGGCAGGGAACGAGTTTTCATTCGGGAATTGGTTTCGAACAAGAGATCTCTGAAGGCATTTGGTTGGGTGCAAAGCTCACAATGTATTCCATGAGTTACGCTCGGGACATCACACTGGGAGCTACAAGTTCAACGATCGCCTACTCTAGGCAGTGGATCAATCCGATCCTTTCAATGAGTTTTCGCTGATGAATCCTGAAAGACAAGACAAGGTCTAGATTTCGGTCAAGCGATTATTTTATTTAAGATATTGCCGTGCGGCATGCTTGCTGCTCTACTTTTGGATCGGTACAACTCTGATCACCTTAAGGGGGGTAATGATGAAAACAATTTTGGGGATATTGATTGCTTTCTCGCTTCAGACAACGGCTCAGGCAGCGGCTTTCGGGGCTGGAAAGAAAGCTGTTCCGTCACAACAAATCACTGCTGTTGATGTGCAGGATTTGGGTTATGTGACTGGCGCTGAATACATGACTTTGTTGAACCAACATCAGCCACAGATTGCTGCAGCGATGGAATGCAATGACACAAAAAGTACTATGAATCTAGGTGGACTTGATTTGGATTTGATCATCAATATCGGTCGATCCATTTGGTCCATCATTCAAAAAGGCCAACCGATCATTCAAGAATCTTACAATGTTGCAACGGCACTTCCTCCCGGAGTGAAATGTTGGAATGAATTGGGTCGCTGGAAACGCCCAATTATGAAAAAATTTGAATACAAATTTTTCGCAGGCACATCTCACACCAAGCTGACTCTAGCGGTTGTGGCTGTTACTGGTGGATCAAAAGCAGGTAAAGGCAAGTACATCGCCTATGCTTCAGGCTTTGCTGAATCCATCAAAAATTGGGGATTCTTTAACAAACTCAGCATCAACGTTGAAGTGCCTGCAGTTTATAACGAAGGTGAAGAAGGCGATCCAGTTGGCGCCATGCTGATGACTGTAAAGGTTTCCAATGACTCTCCATTTGTTGATCGAGTGGAAGGAAAAGCGATACATATCTCTGGAGCGGGACTGATTGAATTGACTGAACAAGATGCGAAAGCGGAAACGATTTCCAACTAATTCAGTCTTGTCCAAAAAGAACAGTGTCGAAGTTTGAGGGGAACAGCGACTTCACAGCAGTGAGAATACATCAAGTTTCGTCGCTCTCTGGAAGGGATTCGATTTTGAAGTATTCGAGTTGTGAATATTTGAAGTTTGGCTACTTTCAAAAAGTAGCTGAACAAAATAAATCTTTGCTAGATGGCAATTTAGCAAGTTTTGCTCGGTCGAGGGCCTCTCATCGAGCCTTCTATTTGTTCCTTTCGACTCTGATTTTTTCTTCTAGTTTACTGGCAGGGACTTCTTCGAAAGTGGCCTGCCTTCTTCCAGAAAACCCGGAAAGTATTAGTGCGGAAGTAGCTCCAGGTTTATTGAGTTTCAAATCAAAACCAGGGAATTTCGTGGCTCGCGGTGGTCGGCAAACCTGGTCGCTTATCGATAAAGGCTTTTCGGATCCATCGCAGTTTCGTAGTCTTTTTGTCAGTGCCTTGCCAAGCCATCTTCAGTGCTGGTCGCAGCTGAACCCTTGGTCGCAGGGTGTTTTTGAATTGGAAACGGGTGGAAGCTCTTGGTGGAGCGGGACTCAGTGGAAAGTTCAGTTTCGCGTCCTTTTTTCCTATGGCTTGATTGAAACCAAGAAACAGAATGCCAACCGCAAGTCCACAAAAGTCAAAGGCGCTTACCTGGGATACGTGACAGTTATTCCTTTGATAACGTCCACGGGTCCTCGAGGACGACTGGTTAAGAAAGCAGATTTAAATGCCGATATTCGAGTTTTAGGTATTTACAACACGGGCACTGAGGCGGAGCCCATCGCCACGGTGGATTTAGTGATCTCCCATGAAGTTTCTGGAAAGAAAGAAGCTATTATGGTGCAGATTAATGGCCTGGGCATGGCCGAAAAAATTAACTTTTGAGGTGAGAGACATGACAAATGTGAATAAAATTTTATTAGCAATGACCCTTTCGCTTTTTTCTTTAACTTCTTTTGCAGCTTTGGAGATCAAAAACCACGGCTCTGCCAACTGGTCGATCATAGAAAAGAATATTGCGCTTGAAAAATCTGAGCAGCAAAAAGCTTCTGCACTGCCAGCGGATTTTTCGGACTGGACGAACATGTCCGGTTGGAAACGTCCAAAGTTTGTGACTGGAAAGATCACACATTCTGATTTTGGGATCGCGATGGCAGATTTCGAATATCAAATCGTTCTTCTTTATGGAGGCGCCCCCAACGGTCAAAAAGGTAAATATATTGGCTATGCTTCCGTAATTGCAAAAGACGTTTCAGTTTTTTCTGGGGATACAGAAAATCAAATCAGTTTGAACACAGAAGTGGTGATCAAGTCTGTTAAGAACATTGGCACTGCTGAGGAACCGATCGGAGAGCTGACTCTTGAGCTGGTAAGTACACTCACACGTAAAGTTGAGGGCTCTCAACCTTTCAAACATGTCAAGCGGGCTCGTTATCTACTGAATGGAACTGGTCGGATGGAGAAAATTGGCAAGTCACCTGCCAGCGGATCTTTTGTGCCGACTTCTTCGGAATCAGGGATTATTCGAGGGCCTCAATATTTTCAAAGAACCAGCGAACTTTTAAATCCGATTCAAATGAAACCACTGCAGGTCGCGACGGCTCTCGCCGCGTGTCCTCATCCGATCAGTCCTGAGAGCGGAAAAGCCGGCAGCGGAATCGTGGGTTCAAAAATTGATTTAGTGCGGAAGAATAAAATTCTTGAACACAATGATACCTTTGTGGCTACGGCCCTACCCAATGGAATACAGTGTTGGAATCAGCTTCCCAACTGGCACCAGGAGCGCAGAGCCTTTGAATATCGTTGGGTGAACCGTCTTTGGTGGGACTTTGTGGTCGAAGGCGAAGTGGTCTGGTTAGCGGGTGCTCAAGATCGAAGACAGAATGGCCGTTATATTGGCTTCGTGAGCGTGAAAATAAATAAGGTCAGTCGTGGCATTATTAAAAGTCTCGATATTTCTGCTTATGCTCCTCCAGCGATGGTCTCTAACGTCGGAACAGTGGAAAATCCTGTGTCCTCGGTGACGCTTGTCATGAATTCTGTATTACGAAATGGCGCCGCTATGGAAGCCGCGAATTGGCTGGTATCAGTGGATGGTATGGGAAATATTTCAGATGTGTCTCGAGAAGCTGATCAATAAAGGCAGAAATCGGTTGGAAGAGTGGCGACTTAGAAGAAAAATTTGAGGCCGGCTTCGGTGCCGCGCTCTCGAGTTTCTGAAAGCTGGACTCCTGCCGAGTCAGAGTTTTGAATTTTCTCGTCAAAATAGCGAATAAAAACTTGTAAGAAAGAGACGTCGAAAAAGAGGCCGCCTTCCACTTTGCTTCCTTTGTAGGAAAGTCCATTCGACTGTGCTGGAAGCATATTTTTATAAGCGAAATGAAGTCCACTGTGCTGTTCGATATACAAATCAAAATCTGCAGTGGCAAAATTTTGCTGAAGGGTGATTCCTGAATTGCTGCTTTTGGATTGACCTGCACCGATGATCAAATGAGTGCCTTGAACAGCATTTCCTAGAATGCGAAGGCGCAACTGAGAGGAGTTTTCCTGATGATTGGAGATCCAATCATTTTTATGGCTGACCTCAATTCCTAGAATTAAAACTGAAATTCCCAGACGTCCCGTGTAATGCCAAACCGATGCAGGCTTGCTGTTCGCGATCGAACCTTCGCCAGAGGCGTAGATGCCTTCAAGATAAAACTCATAAGGACTTGGAGCATACATTCCAAGCCAAAGATCCATCATGCGATTGCGCTCTTTGAGCTCCAGCCATTCCTGCAGGGTCCAGCGGGAACTTTTTTTCTTTTCGGCTTTCTTGCGGTAATCGAACATTCCTTCTGGTGAGGAAAGTGGATTTTTCCATTCTGCAGCAGCAAGCGAAGCAACTGAACTTAAGAAAGTGAGGAGAACGAAATGAGAAAGGGCCAGGCAAAGTCGATTCAAAAAATTTCGTTTCCTGATCGAACAGGCACTTGAGAATTTAACCAAATCTGCCAGCGGCTGAGGCCGGCTTCGAATTCTACTTTGGCGAGCTCAATTTCAGTTTGAATTCGATTCATCTCAAATCTCAGTTGTTCAAATTTTTCTGAAGACGACTTTTGAAACTTTTGTTTATTTTCAAGGTACTGGCTTTTAAGACGGCGCAATTTAATCTGTGCTCCAATGACCTGTTCCCTGAGGTGATCGAGCTGCTCCTGAGAAAAGCCTTTCTCCAATAGCTTCATGGATTCGATTTGCATTCTGGCCTTGAGGATTTCATGGCTCGGTATTTTTTTCAGCTGTTGAGCCATTCCAATTTTGGACAAAGTCCAAATCGTCCACTTGGTCGGATCCCATTGCCACCACATGACTCCGTTACGGTAGTCCCATTGAAATTTGTGATGAAAGTTATGATAGCCCTCGCCGTGTGTGAGGATAGCCACGAAGAGACTGTCTCTAGCTGAAATTTCCGTCGAATAGGGCCGACGGCCGATGGTGTGACTCAGGCTATTGACGAAATAAGTCGACTGTTGAGTGAGAAATATTCTTAAGAAACCAGCAATCCAGAGACCTCCCCAGAAATCTCCCCAACTCGCGGCCACGGCTGCAGGAAAAAGGAAGCCTGCTACAAAAGCTATGGGAAGATAATATTTATCCTGAAAGCGCACCATAGGATCTTTCACAAGATCAGGGGCATGAATTGAATGTCCGGGAGGACTTTTCAAAAGCATCCATCCAAAGTGGGCGTAAAAAAATCCTTTCGTGATGGCGTAAGGGTCTTTGTCTTGGTCTACAAAATTATGATGCACGCGATGATCCGAGGACCACCTGAGGCAAGACGACTGCCAAGCGCCTGCTCCAATAAATAAAAGAATCAAGCGAAGTACAGGGTGCGCTTCGTAACTTCGATGGGAGTAAAGTCGATGATAGCCCGCAGTGATGCTCAGATTCGTAAGAATTCCCAGAAGAGTGGCCCAAAGAATTGTTTTGAGCAACACATCACTCGGAGGTTCTGCGAAATGAAGATAGGTCGGTAGTGCAATCAGACAGGTGACTGGCACGCCGATCAAAAATAGGGCAGTTGGCCAAGAAACATCTGCCCAAGCCCAGCGTTTTTTTGTGGTCGCAGTTAGGGCGGGTTTGGTGTTCTTAATTTTCACTCAAAGCTCCTTCAAATAGCTCAGCGGATTTTCAAATGCTTTGCTCTATTCTGATGGAGAAAGCAGACAAGGTCGAGGCTTTTCCGACTGGCATTAATTGACTCAAGGCTCAGGGCCAAGTGAGAATGAACCACGATGATTCATGATTTTGGACCAGAAATGTTGACTCTCTTTGGTGCGCTTCGCCTTCAATGGTTTGGTTCATTTGTTTTTGTTGGCGTCATTGTCTCGGCTTGGTTTGCTTCCTGGATAGCTCATAGACAAAATGCTGGATTTTCCCAGGCCTTGGTAGGTTCAGCACTCAGCTGGATGTTCATTGGAAGCTTGCTCGGTGGTCGCATCGGCTATGGACTCTTTTACGACACGAATATGTTTTTTCGATTTCGACCTGAATTTCCGGTCTGGGGTCTATTGGCATTTTCTGAAGGTGGTTTATCATGGCACGGAGCAGTCCTGGGTGCCCTGGTCGCTTCGATTTTTTTTGCACACCGCTCGGGCTTAAGTCAGATGTACATTTTAGATTTGACGGCTTGGGTGGCTCCACTGCTGTTGTTCTTTTCTCGATTGGGAAGTTATTTCTCTGCGGAACTTTTAGGGGCAGTGTCTTCAGCTCCTACACCGATTGCATTCAAATACCCCGCGGAAATATTGAGGTGGCCTGAAGAGGTTCCAGAGAAATTTGCGCAAATTTCTGATTTAGGTTCTGCTCAAGAAATTTTCAATCGGTTCCAAGCAGGTGACCTGGCTTTACAGACTCAAGTTTTGCCTCTTTTGGAATTCAGATACCCTTTCGCCTTGATTTCTGCTTTGGCAGAAGGTCTGCTTGTGTTCATTTTGCTTTTTCTAATTTGGAAAAGCTCGCGGAAACCTGGCATGGTCACTTCGGCCTACCTATTTTTTACGGCAATGGCTGGGTTTGCCGTCAGTACTTTTGAATGGATTGATGCCTCAAAAAATCCAAGCTTGTTGTCTTTTTCGCTTTACCAGTGGATCTGCCTTTTCACTGCATTGTGGGCACTTATTTTTTATGTTTTATGGGTTCGTTCGCGTTCGATGTCTATCCCCGGCTGGAGCCGGGGAGCCAATATTCGAATTCATCGGAGGAACTAATTGTGTTAAAGAAGAGTCGGTGAGCCGGCTCACTTCATCGTTGAGTCGGTGTACCGGCTCAATTCATTGTTGAGTTGGTTTTCTTAGTAAAATCTTCAAGTCCCAAAAGCTCTTGCTCTCCGGATTTTAGATTTTTGGCCGTGAATTTTTGAGCGGCCATCTCATCATCACCGATGATCAAAGCCCAGCTCGCATTCATTTTGTTCGCGCGCTTCATTTTCTTCGAGATATTTCCGGTTTCCAAAAGCTCCACATAATAGTTCTTTTGGCGCAGCTGCTGACTGACCTGAAGACCAAAAGTAAGATTACTTTCCGAAACTGGCAGGACGCAGACCAGGCTATCGATCTCTGCGCTTGGTTGGCCCTCTAAAAGTAGCATCAATCTTTCAATGCCGCTGGCCCATCCCAAACCTGGTACGGCGGGTCCGCCCAGCATTTCGATCAGCCCATTGTAGCGACCACCGGCCAAGACCGCTGATTGTGCACCCAAATGTTCCGAAGAAATTTCAAAGACAGTGTGAGTGTAATAATCAAGACCGCGAACTAAATTTTGATTGAGTTTGAAATTGACCTTCAAAGCTGTCAGTTGATTTTGAACAGCATCAAAAAAACTTTTGGAAGAATCTGATAGGAACTGGCCCAGAGCTGGTGCCCCCTCAAGAATTTTACGATCCTTGGGGTCCTTGGAGTCAAGAATCCGCAGAGGATTTTTTTGAAGGCGTTCTTGGCTTTCTAGAGAGAGCTCTGCCTTGAATTGGGAAAGAAATTGAACCAGCTCCTCGCGGTGCCGTGCACGGGATTCTGTATCCCCGAGAGTATTTAGTTCCAAGCTCACTTTGCTGGACAATCCAAGGCGATCCAAGAAATGCATGCCTAAAGCGATGCACTCCACATCTGCTGTTGGGGATTCGACGCCCAAGTGTTCGACGCCCACCTGATGAAACTGCCGAAAGCGGCCTTTTTGAGGGCGTTCATACCGAAACATTGGACCTGAATAATAGTACTTTAAAGGTAAATGCTGCTGAAGACCATTGGAGATAAATGCTCTGGCCACTCCCGCAGTGCCTTCAGGCCTGAGGGTGATTTCATCGCCTCCGCGGTCTTGAAAGCTATAGGTCTCTTTTGAAACAGCATCAGAAGTTTCACCTAGGCTTCGATGGAAAACTTCTGAAAATTCAAAAATGGGTGTTCTGATTTCTTCATAGCCATAGAGCTTTGAGGTTTGGAGTCCAGTCTCATCGATTTTTCGATAGAGCTCTGCGGAAGCTCCGTAAAAATCTTGGGTGCCCCGGGCAGGCTGAGTTTTGAATGCTTTCATTTCGTCTTTGCCGTTCATGGCAGTCAGTGTATCCTCGATCTTAAATGAGCGACAAGAATTATATCACACCAGCAGGATTCGAGAAATTGAAAGCTGAATATCAACAGCTGCTCTATGGTGAGCGTCCTAAGCTTGTTGAAACCATTGCTTGGGCAGCCAGCAACGGAGATCGCAGTGAAAATGCAGACTATATTTATGGCAAACGTCGCCTGCGGGAAATCGATCGCCGTTTGGGTTTTTTAACTCAGCGAATTGAAAGTGCGGAGGTCGTTGATCCTGCTTTGCTGAAAGGGAAAAAAGTCGTTTTTGGTGCCACTGTGACCCTTCAGGACGAAGAAGACAAGGCTGTGACCTATCAAATTGTTGGTGAAGATGAGTGGGATGTGAAGCAGGGGAAAATTTCTTGGAAGTCACCGATGGCAAAAGCTTTACTTGGAAAAATGGAAGGTGATGAAATTAAAGTGCAAAAGCCGCAAGGGGAAGATTTTTTCACCATCGGAAAAATTGATTTTAAATGAAGAAATTGGTGTTCACGCTTTCCCGCCTCAATCTAAAAGGCGGGCAGGAAAGATCGACTCTGGAAGTGCTCACTCGCCTTGAACGCCGAGGTTGGGAAATTCATATCATTAGCTATGTTTTCGAAGATATTCCAGCGGGGTATTCGTTTCGGTGGCATCGAGTGCCAGCCTTTTTTTTACCAACCCATTGGCTGCGCGACTTCTGGCTTGGGTTTTATTCAAGCTGTCTGCTGATCTGGAAATTTCCAAAGCAAGAATTTTTAAGTGTCACCATTGGGATTGGCACCTGGCGAGCCGACGTGCGAGTGATTCAGTTTTACCATTCGCGTTTGCGAGAACTTGTTCAGGAAAAAAAAGCTCAGTTCCCTAATGCGCAGTCGTGGCTTAGGCTGAGCTATCAAAGATTTTATTCACTTTGGAATTCCAGACTTGAAGCTCGGCTTTTTGCTCGAACTCAATTTTTCGTAGCTATTTCACAGTCGGTGGCGAATGACCTCGTACGAATTGGTCGAGTTCCTGCGAGCAAAATCATAGTCATCAATCATTCTGCTGAGTCGGCGGTATCGGTCACAGATCAACTCGATTCTGGTGGGCCGACTTTGGATGAAATAGCAGCCGGTGGGATTCAGAAAAAAGGACTACAAATTCTTTTCGTGGGGGCCCTCGAAAGAAAGGGCATCGACAAGGCCTTGCGCATTCTGGCTTTGGCTAAAGATCTTAATTGGGAATTTCAAGTGGTGGGTGATGGCGATTTGAATCACTGGAGGCGATCTGCCGCGGATTTGGGCCTTTCGCAGCGGGTGCATTTTCATGGAGCACAAGCTTCGAAAAGTTTTTTTGAAAAAGCCGATATTTTTCTTTTTCCCAGCTTGTATGAACCTTTCGGTTTAGTGATCACTGAGGCCATCAGTCATGGTTTGGCGGTTCTCGCGTCCAGTGAGTGCGGAGCCCTCGAACTTTGGCCAGATCGACCTTTTGAACTCCATCTGTCATCGGGCGCCGAGGATAAAGCATGGGCCCGAGCACTTCGGAAGTTAGTGCAGGATCGAGAGTTCCGGCAGAACTGTGTTCAGCAGTCTCAGAAGCAAGTCAGTCTTTGGAACTGGGACATGGCGGCTGAAAAGTACGATCAAGCCTGGAGGAAACTTTGAGTACGAAGATATTGGCTTTCGATACTGAGGGCAATCCTCCTGGGAATTTTGAAGATCGCATTCGAACTTTACTGCGAGAATTTGATCTCGAATATTTTCCCTTCAATCCCAAAAATAAATTGTCTTCAGCCTTTTTATTGTTCCAGAGGATAGGCTTCCTTCGACCAAACTTGGTCGTAATGGAAGGGACTGGTTCAGCGGGTGGGTTTGCAATTATTTTAGCTCGCTGGATCTATGGTGTGCCCTATGTTTTTAGCAGCGGAGATGCGGTGGCGCCCTTTCTTTCACTGAGATATCCTTGGCTTGCTTTTCCTTTTTGGATTTATGAATGGCTTTTGTTTTTTAATTGCGCAGGTTTTATAGGGTGGACTCCCTATCTTTCGGGAAGGGCTTTGACCCTAGGGGCTCGTCGTGCGGTGGTTGCCGCAGGGTGGTCGCCTTTTCAAATGGATGAACTAAAGCGAAGTGCCCTGCGGAAAGAAACACGGGCGCGCTACAAAGTGCCAGAGGACGCCTTGGTGATCGGAATCGTAGGTAGTCTTTCTTGGAATGATCGTGTGGGTTATTGCTATGGTTTGGAAATAGTGAGGGCCATCAAGCAGCTTTCAGGAAAAAACATTTATGGTCTGATCGTGGGCGGAGGCTCGGGCTTTGAGCGACTTCAGCGGGAGGCCGGTCCCTTGCTTGGCAATCGTTTGATTTTATCGGGACCGGTGCCACGAAGCGAGGTCGCAGCTCATTTGGTTGCTATGGATATTGGCAGCCTTCCCCAAAGCGTGGATGCTGTCGGCGGTTTTCGCTACACCACAAAAATCAGCGAGTACGTGGAGGCCGGCCTTCCTTTCGTGACTGGGCAAATTCCCCTGGCCTATGATTTTGGCTCGCGATCGGTGACTGCGGTCTGGCGTCTGCCTGGAAATGCACCCTGGGATCCGCGGTATATTGATTCCTTGACGAATCTTTTGAAAAGCCTCACTGCCAATGAAGTTTCCGCACATCAGAGGGCGCTGGAGAATTTGAAAAGTATTTTTGATCGCGAAGAACAAGTGCAAAGAGTCTCTGAGTTTATTGGTGATCTCAGTCGAGAAAAATAGAGCTTTGTTTTAGGGAGCTAACGAGTTGGTGAGTTGGTGGAACTAAAGAGGTTCGCGAGAAAAATATTTTATCCAATTTTCATTGGACCGATAGAAAAGCATAGGCCGTCCCGAGTCATTCAGCAACATGGACGAATATTGCCCCGCAAGGGACACATAGGAATTTCCTGAGATGGGCCCATCAATATATTCCACATTCGTCCATCCCGCATCGGTGGTTTCTTTTTTGATCAAAGCAAGAGCCTGGAAAGATGCTGAATAGTGAGCAATGTAGATAGTCCCTGATGCAGCATCCACTTCGATTGCAGGCTTTGTTGAGATTTGAGAGGTCGATCCCACGGCATTCACTAAGGAGCCGGTAAAATTTGATGGGTTTGCCATGCAGTTCGCGATGGCATCGGTACAGTTCACATGGCGAATGATTCCTGCGGTGGAATCAAAATGGGCGATATCAAGAACATCAGAATCCGAAAGGCTTGCCGCAATTCCAGATCCACGGGTGTTGCCAGAAGAATCAATGGTGAGGCAGTTCCAGGTATAGCTGCTGCTTGTCGGCGCCTCGGCGGCGTAGGCAATTCTCAGTGAGGTGTCTGATTGATACAAAATGACAGGTCTTCCTGATTGAGTGAATTTCAGAACTGCATATCTTCCTGCGTCCGCAGCTGCATTGCCGCACGAACCAGTCCCTGTATTGCCATCCACGGTGAACTTAAGCCAAGCTCCGTTCGAAGTGCTTTTCGCGAATTTCAAAGCTGAATTCGTAACGTCATAATAGGCCACTCCAATTGTTGAGCCTTTCACTGCTAAAGAAGGAAAAAGGCCAAGATCATTCGAGGCATGGTCATCTATTGCAGTGATCGAAAAACTGGTTCCCCGATTTGAAGAATGCGCAAACTCCAGACTGCGGTTGACTCCATTGTAATAGGCAATCAATGGGTTTGAGCTTGAGTCATAAGCCAGTGATGGATAGGCACCGACAAACTGTCCAGCCGCGCTTTCCTGATGAGAGGTTACAATCTGCGACATGAATACTGGAGCCTGCGCACTTCCGCCACGAATTCCATAATAAAGTTTTATGTCAGCAGCTGTCGCATCTTGATAGAGGTAAGTAAATCCAATCAAACCATTGCTTGCTTTGGCTGAAGAAAGAGTCGGAACCGCCGTCGAAGGGAAAATGTTGGAGAGATTGTCCACAAGGGTCAGTCCAAAGCTGAGGCTGCCCGCGCTCGTGATGTCTGAAGAAAAACCCGATGCAAGAATGATATCATTTCCGATGGCTCCAGCTGCTGCCGCAGGCAATCTGGCATAAGATCCAAAAAGTGCTCCAGTTGCAGGGTCGTAAGCAAAGCCTACACCTTCTGCGGCGAGAGTAGTTGTCTCCACTGTTGTGGGTGTCGCAAGCCAAGTGCATGAGCTTAAAGTGCATTTGTTTACCGCCACAGAAGTTGTGCTGACAGAATAAAATGCGAAAAGTTCACCTGCAGAAAAAGCACCTGATGCAAGGTCCAGGGCAAAACCGTTGAGGCCTTGGCTGGCACTGCCTAAAGTTTCCATGGCGCCCCATCCGCTGGCCGCAGTGGGTTGAGCACTCGAGCACTCGGTCGGCAGTTGAGCTGTCAGCAAAGTATTGGCTGGTGTTGCCAGCGAATAAATTCCAACCACAGGTTTGTTATTGGCAGGATTCAAAACAAGAGAAGATCTAACTCCTGCATTGGAGGAACTCGTAATGCCCGATGAAAAGCACGCGGAACCACCACAACCATTTGTGAGGGCTACCGTAGACCATGCGGAGCAGGCCCCTTCAGCTGTGAGTGCTGTGCACCTTGCGTAGACGGGTCTTCCAGAGCCAGCTGCCGCATTTATTTCGCGGGTCAATAGTATTGGGCCGGAAGAAGGACAGTAGATAAGACCATCCTGATTATGTCCCTGTCCAAGAGCCGTGATTGTCCCTGAACCAGAAACTGAAGTGAGGATGTCAGACTGAGTCCAGGATCCTGAGCTACTGCGAAAGAGGTACTTAACCCGGCTATTCGTGATGGTTTGAGCATAAAAGGCAAAGGTGATGGTGGGTCGATCAGAAGCATCAAGAACGAGGGCCACTGCTTTCATGGGATCCACAGTAGCGGCTATGGCTACGTTTGTGGCTGCCACGGCAGTAGAAGACTGGAAGGGAATGCTGACATTCCAAACGCCCTGTGAATTTCGTTCAGCAAATCTAATTTGTTTAAAAGCAGAAGCCGTGCCGACACTGCCACCGTAAACATAGGCAATGGCTGGGAGGCCAGTGGTGGTAAACTTGAGATCTAAAATTTTTGCAGTACTTCCGCCGGCTGCATTGGGCGCACCTATGCAGTAGCTGTTCGCTGTGCCGCAAGCCGCGGAGCCATAATTGGCATCTACGACGGATACGACCCAACTACCTTCGGCCGTCATTTCGGCAAGCTTCAAGGCCCCGAGGGCCGTACTCAAAGAAACAGTGGCACTCTTATCATAGTAAACAATTGCGGGTCGACCCGTCACTGGGTTCACCGCCAAAGCATTGACACCGCCTGTGAGCCCATTGAAAGTCAAAGAAGGTCCGGTCGAAACAATTTTTTGCACATCGACTGTTGGAATCGGAGTTGGAGTGGGTGTCGGAGTGGGAGTCGGTTCTGGAGTGGGCGTAGGCGTCGCTTCGGGAACGTCTTCAAGGTCCGTGCTGGCGGAGGTGCGTTTCTTGGTGCAGCCACTCGTAAGAGCTATTGGTATTAATGCCAGCAAAATGAGAGTGATTTTTAATAGAGTTAATTTTCCAATAAGACGCATAAAGTATTATCGGAAGGTCGAATGCAGGACTTGAGGCCTTTGTCTGTATTATTGTGAATCGATTGATTCGAAGATTGTGTATCGATTCTGGATAGATTCTGCATCGATTTTGGCGCGACTTAGATCTAGAACTGGTCTTCTCGACTTATTCTTTCCTTAATTTATTTCGACAAGAACTGCATGAGGTTGAAAAAACCGAGTCTGCTGCTGATTTTATTTTTACTCACTTCCTTGAGAAGCATTGATTGCTTTTCTCAAATAGGATTTTTTACCGACATAGGCACTCGAATTTCTGTCACTTACTCTGACTTCACAGGAGAAAAGCTCAAAGGTTTTGCTTCCAGCACTGCGGCCAATGGTTTTTTGCTAGAAAGTAAAGTGGGGAACAATGCAATCTCCCTGGTTGGCGGCATGGGTTTTAATTTGCTGTCAGGCCAAGAGAAAATTTCTGATGCAGGCACAGAAAGAGACTTAGCCATTACTGCAAACGTTATGCACCTTAACTTTGGAATGCATTTTTATCTCATTCCCCACAGAAAATTTTCTTTCAGACCCTTTCTGGGAATGGTGGGGATTCAGCAGTATTATTCAATAAAGCTTCCTGCAGATGTGACCTATACCAGCTTTGCCCCCTCTGAGACAGTTTCCGTCAGTGGATCGGCCTTGAGTGCCGGCATCGAATATATCCCTAATAGAATTCCTGGCAAAACCAGCGGCTTTTTATTCGAAGTCCGAAGCAATAATTTGGGTGGAAAACTGTTTGGAGAGTCTGCCTTCAAAATTCAAGGTCTGACCTTTATTCTTGGAATGCAATACTGAGAGTTGGGCTTGCAAAACGGGCCGGTTCGAGAAGCCCGCGTAACGGGCCAATCAGCCAGCCAGTAAAATCAATCAGTCAAACAAGTCGACAGATAGAATTTTCACGGCGATCATAGCTCACATCAAAGCTATAAGAAACGGCGGGCATATAAAGAATGAAAAAGCTGTGGAGATGAAAACTCCTCATGTCATCGCTAGGCAAAAGGGCCACAATTTGCTATTGTTGCCCTATGAAACCGACGCCATTAGCCTTTATTCTCTTTCTAGCAACTTTACTTTCTCTCGCAGTTCGAGTCAGTGCTCAGACGGAGCCTCCACCTTCTCTTCCTCCTTCTGAAGCGGCACCGACATGTGAATGGCTCGTTGGTAAGTGGCTTTGCGAGGAAGGCTCTACCAAACAAGAAAGAAAACTTATGGTGGAATCCTTTGTTGCCGGTGAGTGGCGCATGGCAATTTTTGATGAAGACATTCCTGATGAAGGAAGTGACGAATGGGCCTCGCACAAATTGGGTGAAAAGCTTTCGATTGGCAATGGGATCAAAGAAACCACGAAGTGCACTGCGGAAAACAAGCTGAGTATTTCAAGGGCTCTTTCCTTTTTTGCAACAGCCAAGCTTTTGTTCACCCCAGACGGGGAGCAAGCGATGAGCTTTGCTAATTCGGTCGCGGCTGCAGGCGAAAGTGGCTTTGCAGAAACTTATCAATGCAAACGAGTGGCCTCTTTTTAGGCAGCACTTTGCATTGGCTATAGCGAGCCATAGTAAGCCATAGCAACGGAGTAGCGAAAAGAACACTGTTTCGGTATCTGAAACAGTGTTTCTGAAACGCTCTTGCTGAATGCTCTGAGTCTCAAATAGTTTGAGACTATGGACACAGAGCTTCGGCAAATGCTTCGGCAAGAACTTCAAACTCGGAAAAAGCGAAACGCGAATTATTCACTGCGATCTTTTGCGAAGGCTCTTGAAATGAGCCCTGCTCAGCTCTCTCAGCTCATGTCAGGGCAGCGAAGTTTGACTCTTAAAATGTTCCAGAAAATCATTGAGAAGCTTTCCATTTCGCCCACAGAAAGTGAGCGCTATCTCAAGCAATGGTCCCTCGGCAATACAGCCAGTGCTGGTTTTGTTTCTGAACTTCAGCTGAGCGAAGATCAATTTAAATTGATCTCTGATTGGTATCATTTAGCGATTCTAAGTTTGGCTCGAGTGGAAGGTGCAACGACGGACCCTCATTGGATTTCGGATCGATTGGGGATCTCCTCGATTGAAGCTCGCCAGGCCGTAGAGCGATTGCAGCGACTTGCGATTATTGGCCCAGGACCCGAGCTGCTGCAGATTTCAAAAAATTTAAATGTTTCAAGCGAGCTGCAGTCTCCCGCCATTCAGGCCTACCATCGTGGGGTTCTGCACTCGGCTATTGAATCACTGGATCTTGATCAGCCCAGTGAAAGGGATTTTTCGGCACTCACCCTTGCGGTGCATCGAAAGAATTTGGATCGCTATCGCCGGTTGATCGAAAGTTTTCAAAAAGAGCTTTCAGATATCTCAGAAAAAGATTCTAAGAAGACTCCGCCTCAAGAAGTTTATGTCTTTGCTTGCCAATTTTTTCCTCTCAAAAAACGAAAGAAGGTTTAACTATGAAAGCCTGGATTTCTTTAATATTTTCTGCGCTGTTTATGGTCTCTTGTGCCTCCACCCATCATCAGAACAAGGCACTGCCGGTGACTGTGCCCGAAGGCATTGATCTTGTGATAAGCTCCAAACTGAACAAGTCCTATAGTGATGGAAGTCATCTCTACTATGACTTCACTTTTGAAAACAAAGGCAGTCATTGGCTGCGATTGGATGAAATTGAAATAGAGTTTTTGTCGAATGATGGGATTCCTCATAATATCATTGTCGGCCAAGATCTAGTTGCTTGGGCAGAGTCTTATAAAATTCGAAAACAAAAAGAAAATTTGAATTCTGATCTTGGCACTGCTGCCTTGATCTTGGGAGGCGCCGTTTTGATGGTGGCTGCAGCTTCATCGGGAAATGGGGGCCATTCTTCTGGGGCGCGGGGCGCAGGAGCTCTTCTTTATGGTTCCGGCATCGGTTTTGGAGCGACCAAAGAACTCATGTCAAATCGGGACCGAGTGATGAATGCCAAGCAAGTACCTGAGACTCATTTGCTGGCGCCGGTGACGATTCCGTCCAATGGTTATTCTCAGCGCTGGATTTTGTTGAATCTTCCTCAGCGCCGGATTGCAAATCAAGCTCGGCTTAAATTTCGCACGGTCGAAGGTCAGACAGTGTCCTATGACGTGGCCCTTATTGAAGAGAAAGGTGGAAAACTATGAATCCTATAGGAAAAGTGATCTTTTGTGTTCTAGGACTCTTCGCAATCCCAGCATTTTCGCAAAATCGAGTGGGGAATGGAGGAAACGTCATCCTTTGTGAGGAAAAAACTCAAGTCAGTCGCATTGAACTTTTGGATTTTTTTGAAACCCATTTACCGCTGATTGAGCTCGGCGATAATCATCTGCAGATTGCCCGCAAGCGCTTTGAAACCCTCGGCACCTTGGATTCATCGCTGGGGCAGCAGTACCTGAGTCGATTGGAAGAGATGAAAGCTGAAATTTCACTTCGGGAAGGTGTTGAGCTTGTGCCCGTCGCTGATTCCAATCACATTTTAAAACCTGCGGGCGCTGGTTGCAGTGTTCAGCAAATCGCGATCCGAAAAAAAGAAGTGGCTGAGAAGGAACCCCGCTTTTTGATTAACAAAAAATATTGGGATCTCTTGTCCCATAGAGATCAGGCCGGTTTGCTGGTTCATGAAATCGTCTATGAGCATTTTTATAAGCTCGGCGAGAAAAACTCAGACAAGGCGCGCATTTTTACGGCACATCTATTCAGTAAAAAGTTTGAGGGGCTCTCCAAAGCTGAACATTGGAAGTTTGTGACCAGCCTAAAAGTTCCGCTTTACCAAAAGTGAGTCCTGTGGGTAGATTCTTTGCTGTTGAAACTAGGGCCTATCTAAACAGAGGAGCTATCCATGACTCATTCGCAAAATAAAATTCAATTCGACTTTAAAAATCGCCACGCTTTGGTAACGGGCGGTGCACAAGGAATTGGTTTTGAAATTGCTAAATCTTTTTTGGTGGCCGGGGCGCAAGTGACGATTGCAGATTTTTCCAAAGAGGGTTTGAGCGTCGCCGAAAAAGAATTGGGCGGTCTGGGGCAGCTGAAGACCATATTTTTGGATGTCACTGACCGAAGCAGCTGCCTCAAAATGGCTGAGGAGCTTTCCGCGCCCTTGAACATTTTAGTGAATAACGCCGGCATCACAAGGGACAAAAGTTTTGCCAAGATGACAGATGCTGATTTTGATCAAGTGATCCAGGCGAACCTGACTGGTGTCTTCAATGTCACGAAAGCTCTTTTTGGAAAGTTCGCTGACAATCAGCCCAAAAGAATTGTGAATCTAGCTTCGGTGGTGGCTCTGTATGGCAATTTCGGTCAAACGAACTACGTGGCGGCAAAAGCCGGAGTTGTCGGTATGACGAAGACCTGGGGTAAAGAATTTGGTCGAAAGGGCTTCACCGTGAATGCCATAGCCCCTGGATTTATTCGCACGAAAATGACTGAGGCAATGCCCAAAGAAGCCCTCGCTTCCATCGCGGCAAAAATCCCGCTTCAGCGCATGGGCGAAACATCTGAAATCGCGGCGACCTGCCTATTCCTAGCCAGCGACGCTGCAGCTTACATCAATGCAACCGTGATCAGTGTTGATGGTGGTCTGGTCCTCTAGAGCCTGGGACAATAAGATGCAGCCAGTTTTAACTTTTGCATTCGGTGCAGGATGCTCGGGGTCTCTAACTTTTATTGGGACGCCGAAATTGGGTGCTCCTTCTTGAATCGTTTGGTCTTGAATCGGTTCGTCGGCCGTGGACAACCGACTGTGGACGGCCAATCGACTGGAGCTGTCAGGAGGGGACGTGAAGGCCGGGCTTTAACGTCCGACTTTGACTCAAGACCAGAGCTCTCGGAGTTGTTCAAGTGAAAGGGCTCGAGTTCTTTCTTTTATGTAAGCCATTCTACCCGAGGCTTCCAAGGCATTCATTTTCACATAACCTCTCACTTGAAGGTAAGCCTTGTAGCCTCGAATCACGCGGCTCCAAGGCCTGGTCTTCCAAAGCATCTTTCCCTCTTTCTTTGTATTGAAGGTATGGGTCGCGTGCTGAGCGATCTGACCCGCAAAGACTCTGAAAAAATTGTGGAAGAAACTCCGCTTGCAGCAGCGGACCAGGAGGTGAATATGGTCCGCATTCACTGAGAACTGCTCGACTTTGATGAAAAATTTCTTTGAATATTTTTTGAGCAAACGATGAACCAGGGTATGGGTCATGGGATTCCGAAGTCCCTTTTTCAATTCTCCAGGTCTTACTTTGAATACGAGGTGCAGCGGATCCCGAGTCGATAAGGGTCTCATTCCCCGGCCCTGCCTAGATTTTCGAAGCTCACCTCCGTAACAAAATCGGTGATCCCAATTGGTTTTTTGAAAGGATTGCTGCTTCATGGACCGGTACCTCCTGGTCGGGGAATAGCCAGGCAAAAATAGAGCAAGGTCAGAGGAGGAATCAGTCCATTTTCGGGTTCGACAGCTGATCCAATGTCCGCGAATCCGGCGACTCCGCAGATTCAATAGATTCTGTAGTTTCCCGCGATTCCGGGGATTCCAACCAAGACCGCTCTTCTTAAATTTAAAAACTGCGAAACCTGGAGATCAACAACTGGTATTTGCGCTTAATAAAACACCCTTAGCTGATAGAGAGGTTTGATCGATAGATTAGAGAGAGAAGGTTGAGAGAGTGGGCCACAAAATAGACAGAGGCGGAGTTGAGCCCCAGACCATCAACCATCAAGCCAAAGTGACAGAATAGGCCGATTTAGCCAACAATTCGACAGTGGTGTTTTGCCTCCTCCAGCTAGCGACTGCGTAAATTCGATTTCGAGGTTTTTTTCGATTTTACGATTTTTGCACGGCGTGGGGACCGGCCCTACCGACTAGAAGAAAATATTTAAGGAGAATTCAAAATGCACCAAAAATTCAAAATTCTTTCTTTGCTCGTTTTTGTTTTGGCCACTGGATCCTTTGCTCAAGCAAAGTCTCAGCTCCCAGAGAGCTACCTCGAATGCAGTTTGGAAAACGCGTGGTCGATTCGCTTCGATCGAGACTCGAGTCAGCTGAGGCTCTATAGTGAGATTGATAAAGAAAAGGACTTTCGCTTTAAAAATGTTCAGGTTGTGATCGATCCTCTTGATGCGAAAAAGTTTGCGATACTCACCAGCGCCGGCAAACCACTCGTGACTGTCGTTCGCGATGGCCAAGGGAGCAACGGCTCTAGTGACATTTTATATCCCTACAACATGCAACTCGAAACCGAAATTAATGGTTCTGTGCATCTGGCTCCGGCGGGCTGCATATCGGATTTATATTCTGATTTAGTCAATGACAACAACTGAGATATATTGATTCGGATACGGGTAAGTTCTTGAGATTCCTAAGCACCTCGAATAAGAGATCCTATGCATTTTGAAATGCGGATTCCACTTTTTCTTCAGCTGGGTTTTCGTGAAGCCGCGATCCCAAGCCTTCATAAATATATTGAGCTCCTCTGGGCAACCAATGAGGAGCTCAATCTTATCAGTCGAAAAATGACTTTCGAGGATTTAATCGACAATCACGTGATCGATTGCATGCTGCCTCTTCAGCATTTTCCAAGCGAGGTTAAATCTGCAGCGGATTTTGGATCCGGTGGGGGGCTTCCCGGAATTATTTTTGCCCTTCAGTTTCCAGCTGTTCAGTTTCGCCTCTATGAAAAGAGTAATTTAAAACGAGACTTTCTTCTTCGCTGCAAGGCTTTGGCTCCGAATATAGAAGTCCAGGCTGATCTTCCTATAAAATTACTGGGTGTCGATTTGGTCACAGCGAGGGCCTTTAAACCGATCGATGTCATCTTGGACGTCAGTCGTGAGTACTATAAACAAAAGGGTCACTATTTTCTTTTAAAGGGACGAGCCGAAAAGGTTTCAGAAGAAATGGCTTTGGCTCGCAAAAAGTTCAAAGACTTGCAAGCAGAGGTGATTCAGCTCAAATCTCCGCTGCTTGAGGTGGAAAGAAATTTAGTTTTGATAGGGAACTGACATTGAAAGTCTTGGGGCCTAGCTAATTTTTTTCCCAACCAGAAGGGGAATGGCCTCGTCTTCACTGGAATCTGAGTCGTCTCGCATATCCATGAGGGCGTCATCGACTTCTTCAGTAGCATCTTGCAGAATGCCCGAAAATTTCTTCCGCATGGGTTCGCTATTAAATTTTGGAAGATTTTTTTCTAGGGTCTGCAGCAAATTCATGATTGTGGATTTTGCTGAAGGCAAACCAGATACTTGGGCCAAAGAAGTTTTAAGCTCTTCGATTCCGGAAGTAAATTCCTCCGCATCAAAAGATGAATCGTCCAAAATTTCCTGAAGTCTCTCAAGATTTTCGGCTATTTTCTCTAGACTGCGCGCTGTCTTTTTTTCCTGCATGGACATTGGAACCTCCCGCTGTTCAAACTTCTTCTGTGACCTGCATTGTTCTTCTCGGCAGTTCTGTGAAAAAATACAGCTGGGCGATGGGCCAAGTTTTAGGCTCTAGGGGAGATAACACCATAGGGAATAACACAAGAGGGTATTTTCTCATTTTGCGACATTTGTGATCAGGTGAATCAATAAGCCTTGACCCTAGACTCTGAAATTCTAATCTGAAGGGCTCGCGGTTTTGTAGGGGAGGGTCTTATGCAGGGGCGGCTCGAGGTCATTGTTGGTGGAATGTATAGTGGAAAGACGGAGGAGCTGATTCGTAGGCTCAATCGAGCGCGCATTGCTCGGCTATGTCTTCAAGTCTTCAAACCAGTGATCGACAATCGCTATCACGCAGAAAATGTGACCTCTCACAATATGAATTCTAGGAAGGCGACCCCTGTGGCCTCCAGTGAGGAGATCTGGACTCTTTTGGAAAGTGAAACCCAAGTGGTCGGAATCGATGAGGCTCAGTTTTTCGATGCAGGAATCGTCGAAGTTTGTCAGCGTCTTGCGGACAGTGGAGTTCGTGTCATCGTGGCTGGACTTGATACAGATTGGAAAGCCAAACCCTTTGGTCCGATGCCTTACCTTTTGGCCGTCGCAGATGAAGTGGCAAAGCAACATGCTGTCTGTGTGGTCTGTGGCCAGGCCGCTAGTCGCACTCAAAAACTTGCGCCCATGAAAAAATCAGAAAACGGCCAAGAAGCGGGTTCCGAGAACTCCCAAATTTTGGTGGGATCCCACGGACTTTATGAAGCCCGCTGCCGCCAGCACTTTCAGGCCAAGGCTATGCCACCGACAACAGCGCAGCCTGCAACATGGCAGCCCGCAGCTCCAGCTGGGCCTGAAGAAAATCCCTCAGCCCTTCACCCGTAGCTGCGCCGAGTCCCGATTTGTTAGGAGGTGCCTTTTACATTTGGCGGATGCGGCCGAGGACTCCGAGGGCAGCTTCGCGCACGACTTCGTTGAGGGTCGGATGGGCGTGAAAGCTGCGAGCAAGATCTTCGCTGGAGCCTCCAAATTCCATCGCCACAACAATTTCGCCGAGGAGTTCAGAAGCCCTTGGTCCCGCGATATGACCGCCAAGAATTTTATCAGAATCTTTAGCCGCTAGAATCTTCACCATGCCATCTGTGAGGCCCAAAGCTTTTGCTCTGCCGTTGGCCATAAAAGGAAAAGTACCTACATTGTAAGCGATCCCTTTTTCTTTCAGCTGTTCTTCGGTGTAACCGACGGAGGCAACTTCAGGGTAAGTGTAGATCACATTCGGAATGGTGTGATAATTCACATGGCCCGCTTGACCCGCCAGCATTTCGGCAAGAGCTACGCCTTCTTCTTCCGCTTTATGTGCCAGCATGGGGCCTGGAATCAAATCACCGATCGCAAAGACTGAAGGAAGCTTGGTTTGGAAATGATCATTCACGGAGACAAAACCGCGGCTGTCTTTTTCAATGCCCAAAGCTTCCAGACCTAAGCCCTCTGAAAAAGGTTTTCTTCCCGTCGACACAAGAATCACATCGCCTTTCAGAGTTTTCATCTCTTGAGTGCCTCGGTCTTCGTAGGAAATTTCCACTTCGCCGCCCACTTCTTTCGAAGCTGTTGCTTTGGCGTTCAAGATGAATTTCATTCCGTGCTTTTCCATATACTTTTTTAGGACGCCGATGGTTTGTTGATCCATCATCGGACAAAGGCGGTCCATAAATTCAAGCACGGTGACTTGAGCGCCCAATCTGAGCCAAACCGAACCCAGTTCTAGACCAATCACGCCGCCACCGATAACAATCAGGTGCCTGGGGACTTTCTCTAGGGAAAGGGCTCCTGTGGACGACACAATATTTTTTTCGTTAAACTTTAAAAAAGGTAAATCAGTCGGCACAGAACCCGTCGCGCAAACAATACTTTTTGCGGTGATGGTTTTTTTCTCGCCACCATTCATACTGACTTCCACCGAATTTGGTCCCGTGAGTTTGCCGAGTCCTTGAAAAGGCTGAATCTTGTTTTTCTTAAACAAATAGGCGATTCCACCAGTGAGGTCATTCACGATTTTGCCTTTGCGAGCCAGCATCTTTTGCAAATCCAACTTGAGGTCAGAGACCTCAATCCCGTGCTTTCCTGCATCATGCTGAGTGAAATGATAGTACTCAGAACTTTCCAGTAAGGCCTTAGAAGGGATGCAGCCAACATTTAAACAGGTGCCGCCGTAGGTCTTATCCTTTTCAACGATCGCCGTACGAAGTCCCAGCTGAGCCGCGCGAATGGCGCACACATAACCACCAGGACCAGAACCCACGATCACCAAATCAAATTCAAACTGACTCACAAAAACACCTTTCGTTAAATTTCTAAGAGCAATCTTTCAGGATCTTCGATGCCTTCTTTTACTTTCACCAAAAAGCTGACGGCTTCTTTGCCATCAATCATTCGATGATCGTAAGAAAGCGCTAGATACATCATCGGACGAACCACGATTTGTCCATCCACAACAACGGCTCGATCTTCAATTTTGTGCATGCCCAAAATTGCAGATTGAGGAGGATTCAAAATTGGAGTCGACATCAGCGATCCGTAAACTCCGCCGTTGGAAATTGTAAAAGTTCCGCCGCTGAGATCGTCGATGGAGATTTTACCATCTTTCGCTTTGGTGCCAAAATCTTTGATTGTCGATTCGATCTGAGCGATACTCAAGTGTTCGGCATTTTTAATCACTGGGACGATCAAACCTTTTTCAGTCCCTACGGCTACACCCACATTCATAAAGTCATTGAAAATGACATCGTTGCCATCAACAAAAGCGTTGGCTGCGGGAAATGCTTTCAGGGCTTCCATAGAGGCCTTTACAAAAAAGCCCATAAAGCCAAGATTGACTCCGAACTTTTCTTTGAACTTGTCTTTGTACTTTGTCCGCAGCTGCATGACCTTCGACATATCAACTTCATTGAAAGTCGTCAGAGTCGCAGTGGTTTGCTGTGACATCACCAAACGTTCGGCAATTCGTTTGCGGATGGTGGTCATTGGCACTCGGCGCTGCTGTCCAGACAGGGCTTGGATTTTTGGAGCCACCATTGGCGGAGCTCCTGCAGGTTTTGCGGCCCCGGGAGAAGGCTGCACCATTTCCATACCGCTTCCTCCCGCTTTGGGGCCACCTGCAGTTAAGGTTCCTCGAGGGGGCAGAGTATCGCCGGAAGAAAAGTTCAGCGCGTCTTCTTTGGTGATTCGACCACCGCGGCCTGTGCCTGGGATTTGCGATGGATTCAAATTGCTTTCGCTCACAACCTTCTGGACCGCAGGACTGAGATGATCTTTCAAGGCAGGGTGGAGGTTCGAAGCTGCCGCAGTAGCGCCCGCAGACTGACCAGCACCATTCGAAGCGCCAGAGGCCGGTGCAGCAGCTTTAGGAACCGCAGCTGAAGCCACGCTTGCAACTCCTTCAGAGTCCAAAAAACCCACCAAAGATCCAATGGGCACAGTTTTGCCGGCATCCACAGAGATACTAAGGACACCATCATACTCTGCAACGACTTCCACAGAAGCTTTGTCCGTTTCCAAAGACAGCAGCACATCATTTCGTTTGACGGCCTCGCCATTTTTTTTAAGCCAAGCGCCAATGGTGGCTTCCGTGATGGATTCGCCGACGGTGGGAACTTTAATTTCGTATTTCACCTTGAATTCTCCTTTAATTAAAAATTTTCATTAAATCGCAAAACAGTTCTTGATGATTTCTGCTTGTTCGCCCTTGTGTTTGTAGAGGGAGCCCGTCGCTGGAGAGGATCTTTCTCCGCGGCCCACATAATGGAAGGCGAGTTTTGCAAGACCCTCTTTGATCATCATTTCAGAAAGTTTGAAGTAAATGAATTGATAGGACCCCATGTTTTTGGGTTCTTCCTGCGACCACACCAAATTCTTCAAGTTGGGATAGGTTTTCAGAAGCTGAGCAATGGCCTTCGTCGGAGTGGGATAAATTTGTTCCACTCGAATCAGCGCGGTTCGTTCATTTTTGGTTTTTTCGGCTTCTTCCAAAAGTTCATAGTATATTTTTCCAGAACAGAGCACAGCCGTTTCAACTTTTTTAGGATCCAGCTTTCGCGTCTCTGGAATCACTTCGTGAAAGCTGCCATTTGCCAACTCTTCCATCGTGGAGGTCGCCCGAGGATGACGGAGCAAAGACTTCGGCGACATAATCACCAAAGGCTTTCGGAAAGGTCGTTTCATTTGTCGACGGATCGCATGATAGATCTGAGCCGGAGTCGTCAAATTCGCAACTTGAATATTCAGCTGACCACTCAGCTGCAGAAATCTTTCGAGGCGCGCTGAACTGTGCTCTGGACCTTGTCCCTCATAACCATGGGGAAGAAGTAAAACCAATCCGCACATCTGCTGCCATTTTGATTCGCCCGAAGTCAGGAACTGATCGATGATAATTTGCGCGCCATTCGCGAAGTCACCGAATTGAGCTTCCCAAATTGTTAAAAATTGAGGATCGAAAGCTGCATTGCCATACTCAAAACCCAGTACGCCGTACTCAGAAAGAATGGAGTCATAAACACAAAATTCAACTTTATCACCATTGATTTCATCAAGCGCCATATACTTTTCACCCGTACGCGAATCGTAAAGACCTGCATGTCGATGAGTGAAAGTTCCGCGCACACAGTCTTGACCGGAAAGCCTCACGGAGTTGCCGTCTTCCAAGACTGATCCATAAGCCAAAAGTTCTGCTGTGCCCCAGTCCAAAGGTTCTTTGCCATCCGCCATCGCCTTGCGGTTTTCCAGAAGCTTAATCAATTTTGGGTGAGGACTGAATCCCGCAGGAGTCGAACCAATCAGATGCCCAATTTTTTTCAATTTTTCCAAAGGAAAAGTGGTGTCCCAAGTTTTTTCAAAGTCGTCGGCTTTTGCCTTTCGAAGGCCTTTCCAATAACCATCAAACTTAAAGGGTTCGATTTTTGGTGGATTCACTTTGGTGTTATCATAAATCTTTTGCAGGCGATCCATTTCTTGGCTGAGAAGTGTTTCCACATCCGCACTAGATAAGACGTTTTCTTTCACCAAAGTTTTTCCATACACTTCACGAAGCGTTGGATGTTTTCGAATGATGTCATACATCATTGGCTGAGTGTAAGCAGGTTCATCACCCTCGTTGTGGCCGAACCGGCGGTAGCACACAAGATTGATCACAATGTCACGGCCCCAATCATGTCGAAAGCGCACAGCCATATCAATCGCGCGGATGCAGGCCTCAGCATCATCACCATTCACGTGCAGAACAGGTGTGTGCAATACTTTGCTGACGTCGGTTGGATAATGCGAGCTGCGACTGTTTTCAGGGTTCGTTGTAAAGCCCACTTGGTTATCGACAGAAATGTGAATGGTACCGCCGACAGTGTAGCCTTTGACATAAGCCATTTGGAAAGTTTCAAGGACAACGCCCTGACCCGCAAAAGCTGCGTCACCATGAATCAAAACTGGAATCACTTTTTTTCGTTTCTCAGTGTCTTTTCTTCTTCGCTGTGCAGCTCGGGTCATACCGAGGACAACAGGATTCACCGCTTCTAAGTGCGAAGGGTTGAATGCGAGAGTGATGCGCAGAGGACCCTTGGCGGTCGGGCGATCATTTTGATAGCCGAGGTGATATTTGACGTCGCCATCATAATCATCGATGGGGATCGCCGTTTCAGTGAGGCCATTAAATTCTGCAAAAAGATACTCAGGCCCTTTTCCCATAAAGTTCACGAGAGTGTTCAAACGCCCTCGATGAGCCATTCCTAAAACGAGCTCTTCCACTCCAAGAGCCGAAGATTTCTCGGCCAAAAAGTCTAACATCAAGATGCTGGCATCAGCCCCTTCGACAGAAAATCTTTTGGCTCCAACGTAGCGAGTGTGCAAAAACTTTTCAAAGGCTTCGGCTTTAGTGGCCCCCGTCAAGAGTCTTTTTTTCATTTCGCCGTCGAATTTCAAAGACTGATCGGCCCTTTCAAATTCGCGAATGAACCAGTTGCGCACTTCAGGCAAAGCCTCTGCGCACTGAACAGAAAGGCGACCGCAGTAACAGTTCCGAAGATGTTGAATGATCTCCCGAAGTGTTGCGCCCGGTTTGTCAACGATGGCACCAATTTGGAAAGTTTGATCAAGGTCTGCTTCCGTGAGCTGATATTTGTGCAAGGATAATTCTTCAGATGGTGAACGAGTGTTCGTCAAAGGATCGAGATCGGCTTCGAAATGTCCGTAGTTGCGATAGCCATTGATCAGTTCATAAACGCGGAGTTCTTTTTCAGATAGCCCGGAGCCACCTTCCAATGGGCGGTCGGCTGCGAATTCCATTCCTTCGAAAAATTTTCGCCAATCCGTCGAAACTGATTGCGGGCTTTGTTGATACTGAAGATAGAGCTGCTCAATGAGATCTGCGTTGTCTCGTGTGGCATAGTTGGACACGGGGTTACCTCGCTGGTGGAAAAGGTCTTTGTTGGATCGCATCTTAATCCTAGCTCAAAAAGTCCTAGCTCTAAAAGCTGGAAATGAGAATTAAATCCCTCTTTTTTGTACTTGATGAATCTGCCAGTCTGGGGGATTTTGTGGAACTATAATTAAGGAAGGTCGCCTCATGAATAGCCAATTGAACAGCCGTAAGAATAAAACAGCTCGCTTGGTCTTGCTTCGGCACGGCGAAAGTCAATGGAACCAGGAAAATCGCTTCACGGGTTGGGTCGATGTGGATCTTTCCGCCAAAGGTGTGGCCGAAGCAGAAGCCGCAGGAAAATTGCTTAAAGAAATGGCTTATCATTTTGATTGGACTTTTACTTCGCTGCTGAAGCGGGCGATTCGTACACATTGGATGACTTTGGAGCAGATGGATCAGCTTTGGCAGCCAGTCACTCGAAGCTGGCGACTGAATGAAAGGCACTATGGGGGGCTTCAAGGTTTGAATAAATCTGAAACTGCTGCAAAGCATGGCGAAGCCCAAGTTAAAATTTGGCGACGGAGCTACGACACTCCTCCGCCATTGATCTCCTTAGAAGATCCTCAGCACCCCAGTCACGATCAAAGATATGCATCTGTAGCTGTGGATCTTTTGCCACGAGGCGAATCTTTGAAAGACACTGTTGCTCGGGTACTACCCTTTTGGGATGCGGAACTTCGTTCCCGACTGCAGGCAGGGGAAAGTCTTCTTGTGGTTGCACATGGGAATAGCATTCGGGCGCTCGTGCAATATTTGGAAAAACTAAGCCCAGCGGAAATTATGGAAGTAAATATTCCAACGGGAGTGCCTTTGGAATATCGGTTTGCAGCAAGCTCAAATTCCAGTGCGCCACTTGAAATTGAAGGCAAAACTTATCTGGGGGATTCCGCGGCCATTGCGAAAGCAATGGATTCAGTGGCTCACCAGGGACAGGCGCAGAAAAAGTGAAACTCAACCTCTATCGCAACATTGGAAATTTGCTCAGTCTTGAGGGCGTAGCCAAAAAAAAAGGGCGGCGAGTGCTCGAGGCTGATTTAGCTCCAATCAAGCAGGCCGCAGTTTTGGTGGCTGATGGTAAAATTGTTTGGCTTGGTAAAGAAAAATCAATTCCCAAAAAATTCTTCGAAAAAATTCGCAAAGAAATTGATTGCGGAGCCGGAACAATACTTCCTGCCTTTGTCGAATGTCACACGCACACCATCTTTGCTGGCAGCCGAGCCAACGAGTTCGAAATGCGCATGCAGGGTCAAAGTTACCAAGAGATCGCAGCCAAAGGCGGCGGAATTCTTTCCACCGTTCAGGCGGTGGAGAAAGCCAGCGAAGCTGAATTGATCACACTCGCGGAAGAACGCCTCCGCGAATTTCGCAGGCAAGGTGTCGCCTTAGTTGAAATTAAATCGGGATATGGACTCACGGCCGATGCCGAGCTAAAAATGTTGAAAGTTGCAGATCAACTCAAAACGACCACTGTGGTCTCTACTTTTTTGGGAGCCCATGCAATTCCCAAAAAGTATTTGGGTCGACCTAAAGATTATTTAGATTATCTTCTGCGAACCACTTTGCCGAAGGTCATCAAAGATACGAATTGCAGACGGGCCGATATATTTATTGAAAAGGGATTTTTCGAAGCAAAAGACTCCGTGGGATTCTTAACAAAATGTCAGGCTCTGGGAATGAAAATCACAGTTCATGCGGATCAACTTTCTCGTTCCGGCGGCACTGAGCTGGCGGTCTCCCTCAATGCGTCTTCAGCAGATCATGTGATTCGAGTGAACGCTCAGGACATACGGCAACTGGCAAAGTCCGATGTCACGGCAGTGCTTTTGCCAGCCGCTGATCTTTATATGAAGTGCCCCTATCCTCCGGCGCGAAAGATGATCGATGCGGGAGTCAGAGTCGCCGTTGCTACGGACTTCAATCCAGGAAGTTCTCCAACACAGGAAATTTCTTTAGTCGGCTTGCTCGCCCGAACCGAGATGAAAATGTCTCTGCCGGAAGTGATCGCGGCCTACACTTGGAATGCAGCCAAAGCCTTGGACTATGAAGATCGCTTAGGCTCACTGGAGCTAGGAAAGTGGGCCGAACTTGCTTGTTTTGATCTAGACTGGGATCATCTTTTTTATTCCGTCGGCAAAGGGAGCTGCAAACTCTACGGAACTCGTGGCGTTAGGATCTAAGTCGAGGAATTTTCTGTCAACATCTTAAAAAATACTATTGATTTTAGGACACAGTGCTTTCTAGTCTGAGAGTGTCACTCAAGGTCGAGTGATAGCTTCAGAGGATGGAACCGTAATGCGTGATTACACAACTTGGATGCAGTCTCGATTCTACACCCCGGCATTTAATTCAGCGATTTTTGACGGCCCCATTCGAATTTATTTTGCTCAGTTGCATGAGCCTTTGGCCCTAAAAATTTATTTTGGTCTGCAGCAAAGATTTGAGAACGAAGTTTTGAATGCCAAACGCTTGCACCGACAAACGGGAAATTCAGTTTGCATACTGCTTTATCCCAACAGTGAGTCTTTTGAGCTGAGCTTTCAGGGGCTGGATGCCTTCATGACGAAAGATCAGTTGGGCAATGATCAGGTGCTTGCAATTCGAGGACCTTTTGAAGATCAGGACCTGGATGAAGTGTTAAAGTCTATTGCCGAGATCCTGCGAACTTGGAATTCTGAAGTTCATGGATCCAATTTTGAAGTCGCAGCACAAGCCTCTGTCTAAGCCTAAGCCGAAATTTTTGTCTAGAAGACAGTCCGGACAGATCATTATTGAATACCTTCTTCTCATGTTGGTTACGATTGGTATTGCGGCTCTTTTCGTTCGAATTCTTGTTTCAAGAAATCCGGACGAGCCAGGTGCTCTGTTCCGTCGCTGGGATGCGGTCAATCAGCAGATTGGGAAAGACGATCCCGAAAAACCTTAAATTAAAATATTGCCACCACGTTTGCGAACTTCGTCATTGAGGGCTTCTTGCATTTGTTCTTGGATTTCTGATGCAAGATCGTAGACCAGTTCTCGGTCTTCCGCAGCAGATTTTTGATAAGGCAAGAACACCGGTGGTAAAAACTTAAATTTCCACTTCACGGGTAAGGGAATAATATTGAGCGGAAGAGGTAAGGAAAGACCTCTCACGAATCCAGAAAGTTTCAGCTGGCTGAGATTGATGTGAGTTTCCTCTGCTCCGATGACGAGTGTCGGAATGATCGGGGACTGAGTTTCTAAGGCCATACGGACAAATCCTGTTTTAAATTTTTGAAGCTGATACATTCTTGAGGAGGGCTTAAAGTTGCCATCTTCACCTTCAGGAAAAACAATCACCACGTTGTTCTTTTGCAAACTATGCAGGCCATTTTCATAGCTGGCCTCCAGAAAACCCAACTTTTGAAAAGGCATCGAAGTGATCTTTGATTTAAACCAAAAACGATGAGTCAATATTCGAGCAATACGTTTGGCCTCGTGATGGGAGACATGAGCCAGTAGCAAGGCATCAAGACCTGCGTAGCCCGAATGATTAGGGGCAATAATGGCGGAACCTCGCCTTGGAATATTTTCTGTGCCTTCAATCTCCAAGCGGAAATAGCGACGGAAAAATTCCATAGTCAAAAATGGTAACCATTTGAACAAAACGGCATCGGGAGCCGTTTCGCGCAAACTGTTTAATTTCGATAGAGCTTCGTCTTTGATTCTCATTGCCTCCTTCAACTTTTCTATTGAAACTGCAAGAGGGTCAACGTTTAAGAGGAGCGAATGATGGCGTCGAGAAAAACTGGATCTTACATTCTTGCGATTGATCAGGGAACCACGGGCACGACAACTTTGATCGTAGACGAAAAGGGTCGAGTCGTCGCGAGTGCGGATCTGGATTTTAAGCAATTTTATCCTTACCTCGGTTGGGTCGAGCACGACCTCGAGCTCATCTGGAAATCAGTAGAATACACAGTCAATCGCGCCATTGGCCGGGCTCAGATTTCCACTGCGCAAATTCAAGGAATTGGAATCACAAATCAACGTGAAACTGTCGGGATATGGGATCGGAAATCAGGCAAAGCTTTGCACAAGGCCATTGTCTGGCAGTGCCGGAGAACAACAGATATTTGTCAAAGACTTAAAGCCGAAGGTCATGAGAAATGGGTGCAGCAAAGCACAGGTCTTATGTTGGATCCTTATTTCTCCGCGACGAAAATTCAGTGGCTTTTGAAAAGTTCGAAGGCACTGGCAAAGGCGGCACACAAGGGAAGGGCCGCAGTTGGTACCATAGATTCTTTTCTTGCCTTCCGTTTGAGTGGAGGTGGAGCTCACATCACGGATGTTTCAAATGCCAGCCGCACTTTGCTTATGAATTTAAAGACTCTCGATTGGGATGAAGATTTGTTAAAGCTGTTTCAAGTGCCTCGGGCTTGTCTTCCTAAAATTACAGATTCAAGTGGAATTTTAGCGCACACCAGAGGGCTGCGTTTTTTGCCGGATGGAATTCCTATTTCAGGAATCGCGGGAGACCAGCAGGCGGCCCTTTTTGGACAGGCTTGTTTTCGGCCCGGGCAGGCCAAGTGCACTTATGGAACTGGTAGTTTTATTCTGATGAACACAGGAAATAAGCCCATCTTTTCAAAAAATAAGCTGCTGACAACTGTTGGCTGGCGATTGCAGGGGCAAGAAGCGATTTACGCACTCGAGGGTGGTGCCTTCGTTTGTGGCGCTGCAGTCCAGTGGCTCAGGGATGGACTTCAGTTGATCAAGAATTCTTCGGATATAGAAAAACTCGCACTCGAAGTTCCAGATAGCGGAGGCGTTACTTTCGTACCTGCACTCACTGGCCTGGGTGCTCCTCATTGGCAGCCTCAAGCCAGAGGGCTGATCTGCGGACTCACAAGAGGAAATAGCAAAGCGCACATCGCTCGGGCGACTTTGGAAGCCATGGCTTTTCAAAACGTAGATATTTTGACGGCGATGGAAAAAGATATGAAACGAAAAATGTCCGTGCTGAGAGTCGACGGCGGAGCTTCGAAAAATAATCTTTTGATGCAAATTCAGGCGAACTCTATGGGGCGAGTCGTTGAGAGGCCTGCGATGATTGATTCGACCTCGCTCGGAGCTGCGTATTTAGCGGGTTTGGGTGTGGGTCTATGGAAAAACACGAATATTTTGGGAAAAATCTGGCGCAGCGAGCGCTCTTTCAAATCGAAGATCGGCACTGCGGAAAGAAATCAGGCATTGAGTGTCTGGAGCCAAGCCGTCCAGCGTGCCAGTCTTTGAAAAATGCTGATTCACTTATTTGCCCAGGCGAGGTAGACGATGGAGATGGAAAAAATAAAGTCAATTGAAGTGGCCTCCGGTGCAATATTAAATAGAACAGTTTGTTTGGTTTTATTGAAAGAGCCCTTTCACGCTTGGGTGCGGTCCCTGCCTCAGTATCAGGATCAAGACTTGAGCGACGAGCTTGCGAACTATCAGGGTGTCTTGCTGCTTCCCGAAGAAACTCTGAACGATGAAGACACCATCAATGAGGTTCTGACAAGGCTGTGGCGTAAAATCGCAGTCATTACTTTCAATGCTTGGACGACCGAGATAGAACAGGTCCCTGCCAATTTTTCCTCCGATCAATTTCAAGAATGGTTTGATCTTGAATTTATTGACAGTCCCATCGTGGAGGCCGAGGGCGGCCTGATGGCTTTTGATTTTTAGTCTCTGGTCTTAAAGAAGGTCGGAATTGCATCGTCGAAGCAAGTGCTTCATGATCTAAAAATGGCGCGGGACTCCCTTGATCTACATGGCTACAAAACCGAAGACGTGGAAGCGGTTCTTGATCGCTTCCTGGTGCAGTTGTCCAGTTCAAGCCTTAAGCGTGCCCGCATTCTAACAGGAAAAGGGACGGGCGCGGTGAAGGCAGTTGTCATCCGCTACCTCAAGCTTGCCGGTTACAATTGGATCTATGAAAAACAGTCGAACGGGAAGCCCAATGAGGGGTGCCTTGTGATCATTCTCGATTAGTACCAGGTCCCTAGCCTCACCCATTGTCGAGTATGCTTGAGCATGCTCGGACGCTTTCGAGCGGCCAGCCTCAGCTATTGCAATGCGTTTCAAAAAGGGAACTGTTACCGATTTTTAGGACTTCGAGAAGGCTCTCGTATGGGCTAGAATTAAATTGTTCCATTTCATCTATTCAAGGACGAACACTATGAAATGCAGTTCTCTATTTTTACCATTTCTATTTTTCATTGGAGCTCTGCCTTCATCGGCTCAGCAGGCCACGACTTCAGCCAGTTTTTTAGAAAAGCTCACTGAACAGCTGAAAGCGGGACAAAATCAAGCCGCCTTGAGTTTCATTCAGAAAGAAGTGCCAGTCGAAGCTCGAGAGAGTCATCAGTTTTCCTTTATGGAAGGCTTTTTACTTAAAAATTTAGGCAAGCCCACCGATGCCGAAAAAAAGCTTCAGATTGTTGCGGAGGCAAAAACAGGTCTCTCTGCTTATGCTTCTTTTTTTCTAGGGCAGATGGCGATCGAAGCTGGAGACAACTCCAAAGCTGAAAAAAACTTTTTGATGACTGAAGCTCTCAGGCCTCAGCAAAAACTTTGGAATGAAAACGCCTTCCAGCTGATTCAGATCGATGTGACTGGCAAGCGTTGGGCAGAAATGAAAAAACGCCTCGGGCAGTTGGAACAAAATCTTCGAAGAGAGCCCGAATATCCCAAGGTTCTTTGGTTGCGTGCCCAAGCAGATCAGGGGCTTGGGCAAAAGGCCCAGGTTTGTAGCTCGCTTCGTAAGCTTTATGCTCAGCATCCTCACTTTTCGGCGATCGCACACTGGGGTCATGACCTGAGTCAAAATGAATTCTTGGGGCAGAAAACCGAATGCACGGCGGACTTAGACGATTTTCGCCAGCGCATTCGTTTATTGCTTTTTCACGGGGAAGTTGAAGAAGCCGAAAAAGAACTTCTCGCTCGTAAAGCCATCATGCTGCCAAATTCGCCCTTTGAAGCCGAATTTATGCATGCGCAGTTCTTGATGCAAAAAGGTGAAGCTCCAAAAGCTTTGGCTCAACTGAAGCCTTTTGTGAATCAGCGTAAATCAGACGAAAAATTTCGAAATGTTTTAGCCAGCGCACTGGCAAGATCTGGCGAACATCCAGCGGCTGTCGGAATTTATGATGCCCTCGCCAAGGAGCACGGCAAAGGCCGTATGGGATTGGAGTACCGCTATCGCGCCGGTGTCCTCTGCTATCAAACTCAAGATTATGACTGCGCCGTGAAGCGCTTCAATCAAATCGTGAAAATGAATGGCGGCAGTCGGCAGGGCTTAGAATCCAGATGGCATCTGGCGTGGATCGCCTATTTGAAGGCGCGGTATCCACAAGCCTTGACGGAGCTTGATAAAGTGCCGCTCGGCAAAAAAGGTCGCAGCCTCACGCAGTTTCAGAAACGTGTCGTTTTCTGGAAAGGCGTTACAAAAATGAAACTCAAGAAAATCAAACCAGCTCAAGAAGAATTCAAACGTTTGATTGAAGAAGATGCCAACGGTTTTTATGGCTTAGCCGCAAGATCCAGAATGCTTCAGCTTTCTAATATTGACATGAAAACCGCGGCTACAACTTCGACCCAAGTTGCCGCTGAAGAAGTCAAAGCAGCTGAAACTTTGGAGCCCGCGAATTCGGTCGAAAAGCTTATAGATAAAGGGGAGCTAGCGAGTCAGGAATGGGAGGAAAGTGAAGTGCCAATTGCTGGGAATGAGGGCGGTGCGCTGGAGCAAGGCGAAGTGGGAGCAGACGGCATTGTGATCAAAGCCTCTGATCGTGGGGGGGATGGTGCCCTCGAATCCAAATTACTTGATGTGAAAGTGCTAGCGAGCCTTGGCATGGAAGAATGGGCTCGATGGGAACTTTACGATATTGAAAAATCCTTGCCCAGGAAATCGGCCCTCCGAAGACGCCTTGTCAAAGAATATCAGGCTTTGGAAATGTATCATCGGTCCTCACTTCTCGCGCAGAATCAATGGGGCGGGAAACTGGATTCGAAGCTTGCTGAAGATCGCGAACTTGCGGAAGCTGCTTATCCTCTGGCTTATCACTCTTCCGTCACAAAATATTCCAATCTGTACCAGGTTCCGGGTGAATTTATTTTATCCATTATGCGCGCAGAATCGAGTTACCGAGCCCAAGCAGTTTCGCCTGTGGGTGCTTTAGGCCTGATGCAGGTCATGCCCATGACTGGAAAAAGAATTGCAGAAATGCTGAAAGAATCCCCTTATGAACCAAAACAATTACTGGCTCCCGATCAGGCAATCCGTTTCGGTGCACGTTACTTACAAAGACTTCTTCGTAGTTTTAATCAAAATATGGTGCTGGCTTCGGCAGCCTACAATGCTGGACCTCACCGAGTGAAACAGTGGCTCAGTCAATTCGGAGAACTAGAAGTCGATGAATTTATTGAACACATCCCTTATATTGAAACTCGAAACTATGTTAAAAAAGTACTCGCATTCACATTGACCTATCGAACTTTGTACAAAGATAAATTTGATTCGAAAGCAGATCCGATTCCTAATTTATCGGCGACCATAAACTTTCGATTTGAAGGAACTCCGCCGGTTCGAGAAACATGGGAAGAGATCTGAAGCTCAAGTATTTTGTAAGGCGAACATTGGTTTCATTGCTGGCAATGATCTTGATCATCTTTGGTAGTTTCTTGTTGGTGGAACTTTTGCCGACGTCCCCTTTTCGTGATGAAAAAAATTTGAATCCGGTGGTGCAGCAGATTTTGAGTGATCGATATGGACTCCAAGAACCTGTCTTCAAAAGATTTCAACTTTTCGCGACCAATCTTCTGGCGGGAGAAATCGGACCTTCGATTCTGCAAGAAAATCTGGCTCCTGATTTTTTAAAGCAAAGATTTAGGAACAGTTTGTTTATTGGCCTACTCGCATTTTTTTGTGCCTTTTCATTTGCAGTGGTCATGGGCTTTGTCTTAAGTCTTTATCCTCAGGGACGAAAATTTTTCTGGAAAAGTACCCAGCTTCTTATTTCGATTCCGGTTCTTGTGATTGTACCTAGTTTGATTTTTCTATTCGGAATCTATTTGCAGTGGTTGCCTGTGGCGAGGTTGGATTCTTGGGAAGCTTGGATATTACCCATCGGAGCCATGATCTATCGACCTTTCCTGAATTTTTCGCGCATTTTTGTCCAGCAAATTGAAAGTGTCGAAGCCGCCGGATACTATCGCGCCCAGCTTTCTTACGGTTTCAGTCGTTTGCAGGCTTTTTACCATGTGGTTCTGCAAAATGCTTTGATTCCCTTGCTCGTGGCTTTGCCAGCCACCTTTTCTTCCATGATTTCTGGTTCGATCGTGATTGAAACAATGTTCGCGCTTCCGGGGCTGGGTTCAACGTATCTTGAGGCATTACTGAATCGCGATGTTTACCTCATCGTGGGTATGACTTGTTTTTATTCTTTCGTCCTTATTCTCAGTCAGTGGCTGGTGGACTTGCTGATTTTAAGAATCGATCCTCGAGTGCAGCTCGCATGAAGAATGTGAGTGCCGGCCTTTCAAAGTTTCTTCGAAATGCGCTTTGGGTTTTTTTGCTTTGCCTAGTTTTTCTAGGGCTCTTTGATGGTTTTCAAGCTGCCAATGTCTTGCAGATTCTTCAGGGCCCCAGCTGGCAAGCTCCGATGGGCACGGACAGTTTGGGCCGTGACCTATTGCTGCGTTCATTGCAAGGGACAGCGACCACTTTGGCAGTGGGACTGCTGGCGGCTCTAGTTAGTTTTTTGTTGGGAGTTTTTTTGGGCGCCTTTTCCGGCTGGTATGGAGGCTGGATGGATCTTTTGATTCAGCGTCTGACCGAAGTCATCACGGCGCTGCCATCTTTTGTCTTTGTCAGTCTCATTCTTTTTTTGAGTTCAGAAATATTTCAGGAAGCCTGGTCGTCGTTTGCGGGCTCTATTTTTATTGTCGGTATTTCCATTGGTCTTAGCTCTTGGACACAAATTTGCCGACTCACGCGGGCGCTGATGCTGAAGGAACGAAATTTACCCTACGTGGAATCGGCTCGAAGCATCGGACGAACGGAAGCGGATATTATGCTCAAGCATATTTTTCCTAACCTGATTCCAACTCTATTGATTGCTGTCGCCAATCAAATTCCTCAGCTGATGCTTTTCGAAGGCTTTCTCAGTTTTGTTGGTTTGGGCCTCAGGGCGCCCCTCAATAGTTGGGGGCTTTTGATTCGCGATGGTTGGCGCCAGCTCGCGACTTATCCGCATTTGCTCTTTGGGCCGGCTTTGCTCATTGTCGTGCTACTTTATCTGGTGCAAAGATTTTTTGTCTCCAGCTCCCGGCAAGTCGCAAGTCGGGATCATTTTTAAACGTTAAATCTGAAAAACAAAATGTCCCCATCTTTCACCAAATACTCTTTACCTTCGATGCGGTATTTTCCGTTTTCTTTTACAGCCGCTTCTGATTTGTAAGTAAAAAGGTCTTCGCAGTGATAGACCTCAGCTTTGATAAAACCTTTTTCAAAGTCGGTGTGAATGACACCAGCAGCTTGGGGCGCTTTCATTCCTTCACGGATGGTCCAAGCGCGCACTTCTTTTTCTCCGGCCGTGAAGTAAGTGAATAAGTCCAGCAGGCGATAGGCTTCGCGGATCAAACGGTGAAGTCCGGGTTCGGTCACACCCAGAGACTGCAAAAATTCCTTTTGTTCTTCTTTCGGCAGTTGGGCAATTTCAGCCTCCATCGAGGAACAAATCAAAACCACACCTTGATTTTCTACCTTCGCTTTTTCGATGACGAGCTTAACCCAATCATTTCCACCTGCTTGAAAATCTGCTTCGGAAACATTGCAAGCATAGAGCATTGGCTTACCTGTCAGCAGATGCATTTCTTTTCGATAGGGCTCTTCGTTATCGTCTAAAACTACGGCCCTTGCGGGCAAACCTTTAGCCAAAGCTTCATGTAGTTTTCTAAGTGCATCTGCTTGAAATTTTAATTTTTTGTCCGTGGCCGTGCGAGCCGCTTTTTCAACAACTTTAAATTTTTTGTCGATGCTTTCGAAATCGGCCAGAATCAATTCAGTATTAATAATCTCGACGTCTCGAATGGGATCCACTGATCCGCTGACATGAATCACGTTGGGATCATCAAAGCAGCGAACCACCTGCACAATGGCATCGGTCTGCCGAATGTGGCTGAGGAATTGATTGCCGAGGCCTTCGCCTTGGGAGGCTCCTTTCACCAAACCAGCGATGTCCACAAATTCAATGGTCGTAGGAATGACCTTTTGGGGCTGGATGTACTGAGTGATTTTTTCCAATCGCTCATCAGGAACCGTCACCACCCCGACGTTGGGATCAATTGTACAGAATGGGTAGTTTGCGGCTTCTGCTTTGGCAGAGGTCAGCGCATTAAAAAGGGTGCTCTTTCCCACATTGGGTAATCCCACGATGCCGACTTGTAGAGCCATAAATTCTCCTAACGATTGTACTCAGTGGTTGTTCGATCCAGACCATTTTTTATTAAATACTGTAAGCCAGAGAGGGACTGCTTAAAAAATTCTTCGAGCTTTGGTTTTTCTTCAGAATTGAATGGCCCAAGCACATGATCCGTCATGGCCATTTGTGGATGGGCTGGTCTGCCAATTCCGAGGCGCAGCCGGCAATAGTCGGCTGAACCCATTTTTTCGGTGATGTCCCGAACGCCATTGTGGCCACCGTGTCCGCGGTTTTTTTGAAATTTCAATTTTTCAAAAGGAAGATCCACTTCATCATGCACCACCACAATGCGCTCGAGTGGGATCTTATAAAAGTGAGCACAAGGCTGAACCGAAGTGCCTGATAAATTCATAAAGGTTTGTGGTTTTAAGAAGAACACTTTGTGGCCATCCCAATCGACTTTTTTGAGTAGCCCTTTGTGTTCCGAGTTCCATCCATCGCTCGCGGAGCCAGCGATCCAATCGAGTAATAAAAATCCAATGTTATGCCGCGTGAACGCATATTGGGGGCCAGGATTTCCCAGCCCAACAATCATCCACGCGTCTTTCATTTAGTGCACCATTCAAATTATTTTTTCGCTTTTGCGTCTGGTTTTGCTGCCTCAGCTTTTGCATCCGGCTTAGCTGCCGCCGCTTTTCCTGCTGCTGGGGCTGCTGCACCCGCCGCCGGAGCCGCTGCTGCTGCTTCAGGAGCTGCAACTGCATCTTCTTTGAAGAGCGTTACGGAAGCTAAAGTCATGTCCGTGCCAGAGATCAGTTTCAAGCCAGCAGGAAGAGTCAAATCAGATACGTGAACCGAATCTCCGACTCCCAGATTAGCGATATCTACAGGAATTGCGTCAGGGATTTGAGACGGAAGAACTTCAACTTCAATCTGACGATTGACGATACTGAGCAAACCGCCTTCAGCCAAACCGACGGGTTTACCGTCAAAACGAATCTCCAGCATGATTCGAATGGGTTTAGTCATATCAATTGCGAGCAAGTCCACGTGCTCGGGACGACGACTCAAAGGATGGATGTCGACCTGTTTCATCAAAGCAACGACGCTTTCAGATCCAACTTTGACATTGAAAAGAGCATTCTCAAAAGCACGGGTATTGTACTTGAGAACCGTGTTTTCATCGATCATCACATTCATGTTATTCTTTAATGAACCATAAATGACTGCGGGAATTTTCTTACTTTTACGAAGGCCGCGGCTGTTGTGTTTTCCAGTTTCGCGAATATCTACATTTAAATCAAAACGTTGTGTTCCCATGGCCTTCTTACTCCCTTAATTTTCAAATCAAGTCTCAGTTTCCATCAAACAAGGAACTGACCGAGTCGTTCCCGTGGATGCGTTTCATTGCTTCTGCCACCAAAGAGGCCACCGAAATCACTTCAATTTTCCCACTACGCACGGCACTTTCCGTGAGGGGAATGGTATCTGCCACCAAAAGCTTTTCCAGCCTGCTTTCTTTGATTCGACCGACGGCAGGACCCGAAAGTACCGGATGCGTCGCGACGGCGAACACACGTTTTGCACCATTCGAATAAAGGCTGTCAACCGCTTGAACAAGAGTGCCCGCCGTGTCGACGATATCATCGATGATCACGGCGACCTTACCCTTAACATCTCCGATCAGGTGAAGAGCTTTGGCTTCATTGGGTCCTGAGCGTCTTTTATCGATAATGGCCATGGAGCATTCCACTCGCTTAGCAAAAGCCCTGGTTCTTTCGACCCCGCCGGCATCTGGGCTCACCGCAACAAAATCGGCACCGTGACCATGAAGATCCCGCCAGGCCCGAGCAAAGGTGGGTACGGCAAAAAGATGGTCCACTGGAACATTAAAAAAGCCCTGTATTTGAGCGGCATGAAGATCCACGGAGAGAACCCTTTGGGCACCCGCTGTGGTCATGAGATCGGCCATCAATTTTGCGCTGATCGGCGCCCTTGGCGCCACTTTCCGATCCTGGCGAGCGTAGCCATAATAGGGAATCACGGCCGTGATGGACTTTGCGGAGGCCCTTTTCAGGGCATCCATCATGATGAAAAGTTCCATGTAGTTTTGATTCGAGGGTGGGCAAGTGCTTTGTATAACAAAAACATCATGGCCTCTTACGGATTCGTGAATTTCGACTTGAATTTCGCCATCCGCAAAGGTGCTGAGCCTGCAGTGTCCGAGTGCAACTCCGATTTCCGATGAGATTCTTTGAGCCAGTTCAGGATTGGAATTCCCAGAGAAAATTTTGAGGTCATTCATGGTCTAGAACAGTAGCTTTTTCATTCTTCTTTGACAAGAATCCTTTAAGAGCATTCGGCTTGCTCTTAGCGGTTTGTGATAAAAGAAATAAATTTCAAGAAAGCCTGAGTGCGGTGAGAATTTTGCAGTTTAAATCCAGGTCCAAGCTCTGCCAGAGTTTTTGATTCCCCCTCAGACACAAAGACGGGGTCATAGCCAAAGCCCAATTGCCCCACGGGCGCCTTTGCGATTTGTCCCTTAAATTCTGCAGACACGACGTGTTCTTGTCCCTCGGGGGAATAGCCCACAATCGTGCACATAAATTGCGCGGAGCGATCAGCAACTTGTCTAAGTTGCATCATTTTAAGCAGCTTGGCCACATTTTCAGAATCCGAAGCCCGATCACCAGCATAGCGGGCCGAGTGAATTCCAGGCAGATTGCCAAGACCCTTCACTTCGAGCCCCGAGTCTTCTCCAAAAACCCAGCAGCCGGGTTTCAGAACTTTCATGGACCGAGCCTTAATCCGAGCGTTGTCTTGGTAGGTCTTACCGTTCTCTGGAGGCGCAGAATAATTCGGAAGTTCAAGAATGGAATGCAGAACAAATTCAGGAAAATCCCTTTGTAAAAGTAGGGAAAATTCAGAAATCTTTCCCTTGTTTTGAGTTGCGACCCACATTTCCATGCTTCGTTCCTAAAATCCCTTTTTTAAGAGGGCAATTTGAAAAATGAACCAATGAACTCGCTTTGAACTTTAAAAAGCTGACGGCAGCCTGATTCTGCAAGATCAATCATATTCATCAGGTCTTTGCGGTCGAAGGCTTCTTTCTCAGCTGTGCCTTGAAGCTCAATGAACTGTCCCAAATCCGTCATAACAAAGTTCATGTCAGTGCCGATTGCGGAATCTTCAATATAGTCTAAGTCCAGAAAAGCTTCTTGTGCTTGGAGACCAACGCTGACCGCCGCCACATATCTGACTAAAGGAATGGTTTTAATTTCGCCAAAATCATGCAGCTTTTTCAGAGCCAAAGCCAGTGCGATAAAGCCGCCTGTGACCGAAGCTGTTCGTGTGCCTCCATCAGCCTGAATCACGTCACAGTCGACGGTAATTTGACGTTCCCCAAGGGCGCGCAAATCCACTGCGGCTCGCAAACTGCGGGCGATCAGTCGCGAGATCTCTTGTGTGCGACCCGCCGTGAGAGTTTTATCGCGTTTATTTCGGGTCTCAGTGGCTCGGGGAAGCATTCCGTACTCAGCGGTAACCCAGCCCTTGCCCGAATTCATCAGCCATTTTGGAATATTGTCTTCATAGGAAGCTGTGCAGATGACTCGGGTGCGACCGAATTCGATCAGGGCGCTGCCTTCTGCGTGCTCGATGATGTTTGGAGTGACTTTAATAGTGCGCAGTTCTGAGGGACTGCGTCCACCTTGGCGTTCGAGCTTTGCCGACATGGGAGGGAACCTTTCATTTGAATTCTGGAGCTGGCGAGTTCCCTTTTTTCAAATGTTGTCGATAGTTTGTCAATGAATCGTGAATGAAGCCCACGATTTTGTCCTGATATTCGGGCTGAATCAAATTCTGGGCTTCTTTTTGGTTAGTAATAAAGCCAATTTCTATCAATACCGAGGGCATTTTGGATTTTCGAATCACATAAAAAGGGGCCTGCTTCACCGCGGCGGTGTTCTGCGAGTTTCTAAAACTTTGACCTTCGAACCAGTTGTCATGAAGAAAGCGCACATAGCCGAGGGATAGGTGTTTGCGGCTCATGCGCTGAAGATCGGTCAAGATGGACGAAAGATCTTCGGCCAAAAAATTTTTCTCACGCTGGAGGGCTTCTTCTTCGGCCATATGGTTTTGAATAAAAAATTGTGCCCCTTTTGCTCGGGAGTCTTTCGAGGAATTGAGATGAAGACTAATAAAAAGCTCGCCCGCAGATTCTTCGGCGATGGCAACTCTTTGAGGCAAGGACAGGTGCGCGTCTTTTTCTCGGGTCATTGTGAGCTTAAACAGCGGATCTTCTTTGAGACGATCCCGCAACTTCAGCCCATAACTCAATGATAGCTGGGATTCTTTGATGGACTGAAAGACCGCTCCGGCATCGGACCCGCCGTGACCGGGATCAATCACGACGTGAAAGGGGCTGACTGAGGGAGCTTGAGTTGCTGCAAAGGCAGCCGAGCAAAAAAGTAGGTGCGCAAGCGAAAGGTAGAAACGATTCATCATTTCTTCATTCTACGTTCAAGCGCATGAGGGAAAAATAAAAAAAGCGACCTGGTCGGGGGGGGGTAACCAGGCCGCTATGGGGGGGGTATCTTCCTATAGAGCAAGGTCGGGGCCAATGAGCTGCGCCTGTCATAAGAACCTCCGATGAGGCGGGGGCAATTTTAGCTGACCAAAGATCAGTCAGGGACGCGAATTGCGCGCTCGCGCAAACCCTATCTATCAATCAATGGGGTATCGGTCCCTGCCTATCGACTCGGGATCCGCTCCACATCCTACTAAAAGTTAGACCAGGGGATTTGAAAAAGGGACTAAAGAATCCCGCGACCCATACCTTCAGCACAAAGAAAGAGGGCAAAAGCTTTTGGAAAGCCAAGCCTTGGAGCCGCGCAATTAAAGGCTACAAAGCCTAAGTCCCAAGTCAGAGACTCTGTGAAACTGAATACCTTAGAAGCTTCGGGAAGAATGGCTTATCGAAAAAGAAAGAACTCGAAGTCTTTCACTTGAACAACAGGGACGAGGTCTCTAGGGCACTTGATGGAATTATTTAGGGCTCTGTTTCTGCGTCACATTCCGGCGTATTGAGATTCCGAATCAATTCTGCCTTAAGGCTGCTGACTTCAGCTGCTTTGGCGATAATTGCTTTCTCCGAGTACTTCCCAAGTCTCGCTTCCTCAGTCCACTGCTCTATTAAGGCAAGCACTGGGGAAACGATGTTCAAAGCCTCACATTGAGGAAGCGAACCTCCATCCTTGACGAGGGCTTTCAATGACTGCACTTCGCTGACCAGATTTTCGTAATGCTTTTTTTCGTAGACTAAAGGGCATGGCAAAAGCGAGTGTAAAGAATTCATTTGCTTGTAGGCCTCACAATGAGGACTAGTGATGTCGATCTCTCCCTTTCCTTGTCCGGGAGCGGCTGCATTGGTCTGCATCAATCCCACAAAAGTCGTCATCATCAACGTCATCAGTAAACCTGAATTATAAATAGCTCGAATGAAATTCATCATTGCCTCCGTGGTCTTTTCTCTGTTCAGACCTGACAGTTCAAATCAAGTGCCATCCAGCTCAGCCGAGGAACGTTTTGGGAAGATTTTTCCTGTCAAAGATCTAGTCATGGGCTCCACTTTGTCAGGACTGTTTGTCATTTATCCTTGTCAGGAGGCTTTGTCCTGAGTCCCTCAAACTATTGATAGGCTGGTCGACGTTTATAAAACTTAATACCAAATCGATTGGTCGAGCCTCTCCATGGGAGTAAAAAGCCAAAAGTATCGCTGAGAGATTTTAGCAAAAGAATCTGGCAGGAAAATGAAGCATGTTTAATTTAGGAAGCCGATGCCGTCAAGTTTGAGGGCCATCCGACCAGCCTATCGGCACAGAGATCGACCTCCTGAAATTCAAATCACTTCGCGGGAAGAGGGCGATTTTCATGAGTTCGTGTTGACTGATAACGGCATTGGAGTCAGTCCGCAGCAAAGGGTTCGCATTTTTCAAATGTTTCAAAGGCTCCATGCAGAAAAAAACCTGCCTGGCAGGGGCATTGGGCTCGCCTATTGCAAAAAAATAGTGGAGCTCTATGCTGGACAAATTTGGGTGAACTCTTAACCGGGCATTGGAAGCTCATTCTATTTCGCTTTCCCGAGCGAGATGCTCAAAAGGCAGCTGACATGCGACCTTACTTAATGATCATTGACGATTCTGAAGATCAAATCGAACTGATGAGGGCAGTATTTAATATGTCGGATCCCTCTTTAGAGATCCTATCGGCACAAGATGGTGACGAAGCCTTAAATATCCTTCGCTCCCGGCCCAACCGCTTACCTAAAGTTATTTAATTGGATCTAAGAATGCCAAAGACCACGGGACACGAGGTTTTGGCATCCTTGAAAGCAGATTCTTTGCTCAAGCGAATTCCAGTTTGTGCTTTCTCCTCGAGTGACAGTCCAAAAGATATTTTTGAAGCTTATGATAAAGGAGCCAGCTTTTACTTTAAAAAGCCCACAGGCATCGATCAGCTATTTAAATTCTCTGAGCACTTTCGTGCACTCTGGTTTGATTTCGTTGCAGGTTCTTGAAAAAAAAAGCGACCTGGTCGGGGGGGGGGTAACCAGGCCGCTATGGGGGGGTGACTTTCTAAAGAGCAAGGCTGGGGCCAAGCTTGAATTTTTTACCGAGCTCATGGTTGCCGCGTAAATTAGTTCTGAGACTCAATTTGAGACAAATTCATTGTCCAAGATTTAGACAGGGCCGCCGAAGGGCGTCTTTGCAACCAAACGACAGTCCCCTCTCTATCAATCAGTGGGGTGTGGGTATATGCCAGAACCATTGGTTGGTATTCAGGTTTCGTGAGTTTATGAAGCCGCACCTTTGTAAGATCTTATTTTTAAAGGATTCTTCATTGGTGTAG
>Ga0247843_1000488_pt1 | contig 93777 bp, 122 predicted proteins | sample LaCruzMarch2017__FD_192420 | JGI IMG/M metagenome (GOLD analysis project Ga0247843, IMG submission 192420) | Freshwater microbial communities from meromictic Lake La Cruz, Castile-La Mancha, Spain - LaCruzMarch2017_8m | ecosystem: Environmental > Aquatic > Freshwater > Lake | place: Spain... | reverse complement strand
ACTATGATGCTTCTTGATGCAGATGACTTTAGCTTTGTCGAGAAATGGTTTGGGGATGAAAAACCAAATCAATCTCTTCAAGTGGTTATCAAGATGAGCAATGGAGATACAGAAATTGTCGACGACGCAATGAATTTCTAATTGACGTTCCTCACAATAGCCACTACACTCTTATCTGTAATGAATACCAACTACGCACAACAGATCGTGACAAACCTGGAGAAGAGAGGTGAGTCCAAAGATTACATCATCGGCTTTCTAACCGCTACCATTAATGGGCTCCGGCTTCTAAGCAATGAGACTCAGACTCTATCCTACCTTAAACGCTCGATAGAACAATCTAAAATGACAGAGTGATATTGTTTTAGCGGAAACCAAAGGGACCGCAAGGACAAACAGCAGAAAACAATATATAAAATTCCTCCTTGATTGTTCCCCCCGGAGCACCTAATATATAAATCTAATGAAAATACTAGACAACGAAGCAGAAACAATTGTTAACTTAACTGACGTAAAAGACGAGCAACATTTGCAAACTCTTTTAGATAAAGAAGATACAAACTTAACTGAAGTAATGTTTGATACTCCTTTCTTTGCAATGAGTTTAAAAGAGTATGAAGAACGATATGGTCCACAAGACTTTACAGATATGGATGTAAAGTCTTGTACTTACGAGAGTTGGATGACAGAAGTAAGAGAGTGGGCTCAAAATTGTTTATGTGATTAATTCACAAAGAGTTATAGAGTCTCTCTGACTGAAGAGGTTAGAGAGACTCTTTTTTCTTGAACTGTCCTATCAAAACTTCTATACTCTTATCTGTAATGAAAAACAAATCCAAATCAAACAAAATGAAAATTGAACAAGTTCACATTCACGCTGATGTAGTCTTCTTAAAAGCACCAGAAGGTGTTGATCTCGATATAGTTGGAGAGATTATTGGTGATGACAATTGGGATATCATCTTTCTTGAGGATGGTATTGCATGTAAAGTAGATAGAGTGAATGATGTGCTTGAAGCATATCAAGAAGCTCTTGATGATCTTGAAGAAGATGAAGATGATGAAGAATAATCTTGAGCTGTCCAACTGAAATCTCTATAGTCTTATCTGTAATGAATACCAACACACACTAATATCAATCCTGTAATGAACACACCAACACAAATCAAATCATTCGTCCGCGTTATAACTTCAGCACACTTCAAGAGTCTCGTCAAAGAAGCCCGGCGAGTCAAGTACATTGTGAAAGGCCGTGCCGATGACCTCGTGATCGTCAAGGATGATGAGACCGGTGAAGAGGTGTTCTCGGGTATGCCTCATAGTACTGGCGAACATTACGTGACCTCCTTCAACACCCAATATTGGCAATATCCAGCATTTCCAGCTTGAGTTCCTCCACTAGTTCCTATATCATCTTACCTGTAATGAAAAACATCTACTTCTACGCAACAACTAAACGAATCAAAGTCGGTATCAAAAAGCGCTAATTATATGAAAAAAACATTCCACGAAATCATGGAGGAGTATAAGAGCCTCCCATTTGTCGAACGGCACCTTATGCGTCGCGCAGCTGCAGACAGTCTAATCGAGAACGGAGCGGAGGAGGTAGGGAGCTCGGATGTAAATCACGAGATGGTCAGCCTCTATAAGCAGCATGGTTCATTCGATATGGTGATAGATGTGCACTACGCATGCGCGGTCTAATGAGAGACAAACCTCTAATAGTTACACTCCTCTAGTAGTTCCGTCATTATAATAGGTACATCATATAAGAAGAACGTTTAAATTATAAAAAACAAATCAATTACTTCGCTATAGAAACTAATGAGACAAACAAGGCTATCAACTCTTGATCGTTTGCTAGCAGCTATCGACCGGTTAATAGAAGCTATCGACCGGAGAGGGAGTAAGCTCAATGAATCGTTCGTACCGTTCGTATTATTTGCACTCGTTGCACTTGCCTGGCTACAGCAATTGATTCAGGATATCAAATTAAAATTCAATCTATGAATAGCGACGATCAAGAGGTCTGGCCCGGCTATGATGATTGGCTAGCCGAGCTGGACAGTCAAGCTTATAGAACAATCGAAGAATCAGCTGGTAGTTCCTCCTCAGAGCAGCCACAATACACACAATGAATAATATTTACATACAACGTGCAGAACTCGGCGGCGCAACCGAACAGGTGAAGAAGCATCAGGATACTCTTCTGGATATGTACGATCCGAAGAACGCCCGACTGAATGCTTTGCTTGCCGAGCTAGTGGGACTGGAGAAGGAGCTGGAGGACCTTGATAAGGAGTTCAAGGTCCTCCAGCAAAGAGGTTGACCTGTCCACCCAAAACCTCTACACTCTTATCTGTTATGAACAAAGAAAAAATTGCTCAATACATTTACAACTACGCCCAAGAACATTACAACGATGGCGGCTGGGATGTGATTGTTGAATGCTGGACAATTAAAGATATCATGAAGCATATCCAAGATGGGGAGTCCAAAGAGAAGGCACTTAAACACTTCCAAGATACGGCTGAAGTGTGGGCTGATCAGCAGGCTGACGCTATGAATTCTGTCTGGTAACATGAAGTCAGATTCACGTTGTCTTCGGGTAATCCTTTGAGTTCTAGTGTTGGTGGATTTATTGTACAACTTCAAGCTTGAACTGTCCACCAACACACACTAATATCAATACTGTAATGAAGAACTACAAGGTCGTTAAAAAGTCTGTCAAGTGTCCTTTATATTTTGTTGTCGGGTATATTGGTAAAGGCCAATGGATGCAAATCTCGGAGGGACAAGCAACCAAGGAGAGCGCTGAGGCACTAGCAAAAAACTATGCTGCAGCTGATAAAGATGCAAGGATGTATTCATTCGACTGAAAAACCGTTGACCTTCCTTCAATGAGCAGCTATACTGATAGTATGAAAAATAAGAACACCACAATGAAGTACAAACTAAACAAAGCATTCGATCGTATGATTGACTATATCACTGATAGTATTCTGGCGACGGTCACTACAGCCTTAGTTGGTCCGTTGATCTTCGTTGTAGCTGTACTGGCTATCATCACTGGTATCAACTTCGTTACAGGTACGGATGGGTTCGGACCAGAGCGAGACGAACAGATCACTGTACAGAGACTCTATGTAGATAAGCATGACTACATGGTAGGGACTGATAAGGGAGTGTATGAGGTACAGAACTTCGTACTACCTATTCAGATCTTCAACAGCGACGAGCTGTATAGTAAACTCGAGGTAGGTAAGACATATAGTGTCACACTCAAAGGCAATAAGGTACTCAATCCATTCATGCAAGAGTATCCATACATCATCACAATCAAATGAAGATCAATACTAATACAATAATGACAAACGGTACATCCCTTAAAGGATTTATCACAACAACATACGACTACCTGGTGGAGAAGCTAGGAGAGCCCATTGTAGGTCGTAGTGGTGATGGTAAGGTCACGTGTGAATGGCATATAGAATTTCCCAACAATGTAGTAGCAACTATATATGATTGGAAGACAACAAGCACGCCAATGGAGTCATATGATTGGCACATTGGTGGAAGGGATAGGGGAGCAGTAGATATGGTATCTCGGCTACTCGGTCTCGAGGACAAGACAAGGGGGTGTTTATATTGACAACAGAACAAGAAGCTCGTATGTACGAACTAGTTAGTAAGCAAGACAAGGGTGTACTTAGCACACAAGAACAAGACGAACTCAACACGTTGCAACAACTCGACAACACACCAGAGGTGTATGATGTAGAGGAAGACGAAGAGATCTAACAGCTTAGATCAGATACAATAGAGGTGGTAGAGAGTTAGTGGTGTCTCTCTCTACCACCTCTCTCTATTAGACAACGTTCTATTAGAACACAGTACGGGAATTTGTGATGTATATATAGAACTTTTTTAGTAAGGTATACCCATGCTTCCGAATTTTTACGCGATTTTTGGTTTCTAGAATTCGCCATTTGGAAAAATTTTTTTTGCGCGTTTTTTTCGTTTTAAATTATACAAAAAAGGATAAATAAAGTCATGGCAGCTAATATTACAGTTTGTAGTTTAAATGACGTTGGTGGAGTTAATCCTAACGGAGTATATACACTTGCCTCTCCAGTAAATGGAAAAGACTCTTGGGAAAGAGTAGTCGGTGCTATAACATTTAGTGTTCAATATTTCGAATCCCTTCCAACCCAAGAATGGCATTTAATAGATAAAGCTAATCCAGGATCCTGGCCTGCTATTGCCGGAGCAGATAATAATAAACTTCCTTGGGAAGCTACTTGGGTAGACAACGGAGGATACGGAATCGCTATTGTAACTGAGGGTGATGCCGGTTGTATAACTTGCGATCCAACATTTGATATGTACGCTCATAGCGATGAATGTGGAGAAAAGAGATTTAGACGATTAGTAGCTCTTGGTTACGTATAAAAAAAATTGCGGACGAGGGGCTTACAGCTATTTAAGAATAAATTATTGCTGTTTGATATTCTGATGGGTCAATAAGAATGAACTTATGCTCTTCTTGTTGCTTCTCTTTTATACAATTAACTCTTCATCAAAAGTCATATTAGTATTTACATCTCTTCGAACATATCCGTAAATACATTCTTTACTTCTTGTGGTGCTTGTTCCCAATCTGTTGGTTCAAGATAAACTAACTTACCAGTAAATAGTGTTGTAAACTTAGGAAGTATACTTAAATCGTTAACAACATATTTTATATCATCATCATTTATAACTTTTTCTCTAGACGCAGAATCTAAGTATCTTCTTAGTTCACCTCCCCCTACAATATGTCCCTTACGCCAGTTCTTTTTAATATTTTTTATCCATTCATTACGTCCTTTAATGAGTATCATGCCATTAGCTCTAGATCTAGGCCCATAAAACAACTTACCTTTTTTAATATCAAAAACTTTTCCAAACGCATTTCTTCCTATATAATGCTGTTTATTTTGTAGTAGTAAAATACTAGAATAGTTTAATTCCGATAACATTTCAAAAGGAGGCCTTGTAGCAGCTTCCTCTAATATATACTTTACGGTTTTATTAAAGTTCACCATATACATCTCCAAATACATCCTTAACATCACCTGTTAAGTTTGTAGGTTTCAAGTAAGCTTCAAAGAGGTCATCCTTCCATAATTCTGAACTCCAAGTCTTAGGATACTTTACTATATATACACATCTTTGATAAAACCCATCATCATTGTATACACTATACCTGACCATTATTTCCATTCCGTAAACTAAGTAATGTTTTTCCCACTGTGCATCAACACCTTCTGGTAACTTAGGTACTAACTCATCTTTAATATACTTTAAGTTTTCCTTCTTATCGCTGGTGACTTTATATCTTTCAAAGAACATTAATTTACGCTCATCACCGTGTCTTACTCTTATTACCACATCAGAGTAATCTAATGGTGATATAGCTGTATAGTTCTCCTGTACCGTCTTACCTTCCAATAACATTTCAAAAGGAGGCCTTGTAGCAGCTTCCTCTAATATACTATTTATTTTTTTATAAAACATAATTATAATTCATCAAATGTATCCTTAAACACATCATATACTTCACTTTTACCATTTGTCATTTGCTCGTTATTATGGTCTTCCAGCATTTGAAACGCTATATCTAATAAATCTGCCATTATTTCTTTGTGCTTTTTATCAAGTTTACTTTTAGCTAATTTAAGCATCATCTCTTCTTTATCCTCTGATGGCTTAACGATACTACCTATCAAGTTAACTTTTTTAGTTATTTTATCTTTTCGCCATAACGCAAAATCCCACTTTTTTGTTTCTACTTTTAAGGTATTAAACTTTACATCTTTATAATCTAAAGGAAAATAACACTCGTGGTATACTCCATCTATCTCTAGCTCAAATCTAATTTGAGGATCGTCATATTTATCCCAATTGTTAGCAATTAACTCTTTATTTATTATTACATAACCTCTATTATTTTCTAATATTATATCTATTAATTTATCAAAGTTCATTGTAAATATCTCCAAACGTATTTTTTACATCCTCATCATCTCCAAAGTTAATCTTATCATTATACTCTTTAATATTACCATCAATTATATCTTTATAAAAATTAGATAATATTTCCTTCTCTTTTTTATTTAATGTTACCCCACTATTTGTATAATATATAAGGCTTTTAAGATCTTTTTTACCACGAGCATATATTTTCCATCTTAATGCATCATTAGGTCCCTGTTGACTTGGCAACCTATACCAAAAATCGATACTATTACTAAGGCTCGTCTTAACAGATATATTTTCTTTATCATTAACTATCAGAGGTACATATATTACAAAATTATGAATAGAGCTTAATTCGATATGGTATTGAAGATTAGGTTCATCATCACCGACATAAAAATTCTTGCTCATTATCTCAAGAGAGCTAGTTTTTTTATTTTCCAATATAAATGTTTTAAACGGTTTCATACTTCGTTAAATAAATCTCCAAAAATATCTTGTGTTTCTTTTTCTGAAGCAAATATAATATCTGTATTATACTCTCTCACAGCTGTAGGCGCAAGTTTAAAGAAAAAGTCTATTACAGGCCTTAGATTATACCTATCATAGTTTTGTCCTATCGAAATGCCTTTTTTAAATGTATAATTTAAATATCCTATATTATATACAGTCTTATAACTTGTATCTTTCGTACTCTTTACATCCTTTGTTGTTTTGAGATAAAAAATTTCCGTCCTCCTGCGCAGGTTATCTAAAACTTCTATCTGTCCATCTTCTTTTACTTTTAGAGGTACTCTTATAATATATTGCAAGGTAGGATCTTCCTCACCTTCAATATAGAAATTCTTTTCTATAACTTCCGGTCCGTTTTCTGTCATGTATTTTTTAAAGCTTCTCTTTATCATAATTCATTATACAAATCTCCAAAGGTATCTGATGCTTTTTGATCACGCCAAACAATACATTAGAACATCTTTATTCTTTTAATTTATTTATGTTAAAAAAACAGCTGACGAGTGGCTTACAGCTATTAAATACTTTTAATGTTTTATCAGAAGGTCAGGTACTTATTAGAGAATAATATTAGAGAGACTCTCACCCAAAGAGAGGATGACATAATAACAAAATCTGCAAAAGAATGTATAGTAATATATAATAAAATGAATAATGATAGGCCAAGACTATTGCAAGAAATTAATTTAGTTATTATTCGTCTTGTTGTCGAAATACTTAAACCTGTTTTACACGGTAGAGGTAAGATGCTAGATACATTTGTTAATATCTTTACACATGTACGCTCTCTTAATTATACAATTAATAGTATCCTAAATGATGAGTTATCAAATCAGCAAAATATTGATGAAGAAAACGAAGAAAATGCTATTAAAAAAGTAAAACTTAAAATACAAAAAGTACTTCTAGATACTGTATATTATTTTACACCAGGTCATGTAGTGGAGAAAGATGTTATTGCTTATAAAAAATATAGAGAGAATGAAGTTTATGGTCTAGATAAAGCAGATAAAGAAGTTTCTAATACATTTAGAGATATCTTAAATGAACTTTAATTATATCTTGATTAGTTGTTTAGGTATTGTATAATATAGTTATGGAAAAGCTTACTACTATAACTTTTAGTTATAAAACTACTCACGGTACAGACTCAAAGATTAATTATACAATCAATACAGATTGTGGTAATATAGAAGAAATGTGCAGAGGTTTTGAAAATTTTCTTCTTTGTTGCGGCTTTAGGTTGCCCTATAATAAGTATATAGGAGTAGTAGAAAAGGAATCTCAAATATATAACAACACTTCTCTTGTTGATGGATATCTTAAATTGACAACAAACACTCAACTTATTAACGGATGACAACAAAAGATATACTAAGAGAGGTGTGCGGAATATTAATGACTCTATCATTTATGTCATGCTTTTTACCTCAAATTATAAAGATTATTAAAACTAAAAGCTCTTCTGATTTGTCTCCACTGATGATTATACTATCTATGTCTGGATATATATTTGGTTTACTTTATATGTACCATAACGTATTTGGTTTGTGGTGGGTCATGAATTACGTTACAGGTATTATTACATCTGGAGTTCTTTTATATTTTTGGTATAGGAATAAAGACAATGGAAGAAAAGATTAAAAAAATAGATGAGTTAATGTTAATAGAAGAACCAACATTTGAGGAATGTATGGAGCTAGATAGACTTTTATTAGAATGTACTACATTAATAAAAGAAGTTAAAAAAGAAAAAAAATTATAACGCAGAAGTTAAATCCCCGAAAACATCATCCACATCTTCAGGTATATCTCTCATTATTAAGTATTCTTTAATTGTAGGATCATTTTTGTGTCTAGCAAGAGTCTCTCTAAAAGCAAGATTAAAAAGCTCTTCTGCCATCTGTAAAGGAATTTGTAATTTTTTATCGTTTTCAGGACTTATACCTGCTTTTATATCTGCTCCATGGTTAATACAAAACTTTTTAAATATGGCAAATATGTCTTCCATTGACTCTCCATCATAACGATAATGATACTTATAATTATATTTTTCAAATATTGACTTACACTCAGGGCCCATTCTTACCCACTGTAGGTCATCTACAACTCTAATACCAACTTTAGGTGCATTAAAGAATCTTTTAATTAAAAACAAAGTTTCATAAAAATGACTATTATTTAAAAGCTTTGTTTTAACAAGACTTGAAGCCATAGTCTTAACAAAAGATTGTTCTTTTTTATTTAAAACAATATCACTTACTAACTTATCTATCAGCTCTCGCATTTTGCTTTATTTTGCTAGAAAATAAAGCTTATACATTACTTTGTAAACGTCACCGCAGTTATTAGCAATGTCTAAAAGCTCTTCTGCTGTATCTTGGCTACCGCTTTGTATTCTATTTCTTACAACAAAATTATGTATAAATTGCTTTAAAATATCACAATCGATATTTTTATATTTACCCACCCCTACATTATACATACCAACGTTAAATTTTTCTTCAATTTGATCAAGCAATTCTTTAACGTAATGCTTTTTAATCCAGGGTGTATAGTTTGGCTTTCTTCTAGGAAGACCTTCCGGTACATCCATAAGATCAATTACACCATTGTCCATACCATACTGTTCTAAAATTTTATTAAATTTTGTAGCAGTTTCAGCAGGTTTAAGAACATATCCAAAGGGAGAGCTCTCTACAAGGAATCTTTCCTTTTCTGTTAACTTTCTTTTTCTATAAAAATAATCTGCTGCTAATTTCTTTGCTTCTTTAATTTGTTTTGTCATTCTGTTTCTCCTTTTAAGATTTTACCAATTTTCTTCATCTTTACAACCATTGCAGCTTTCACTGTAGGGTTATAATCGCCTTGAACAGTATATACCATTAATGATTTAAACAGTTCAGGTGCCATATCCTTCTTGAACATTACCCATAAGTTAATATTCCAATTATTGTCAAGAGCATTTGAGACAGTAAGAATACCTTCCATAACTTCCTTAACATTAGGATCGTTAATGGCTTCTTGCGGGACGCCTATTAATTGTTTTGTGGCCCATTCTGCTCTACCTAGCAAATACAATTGTAAGGCGCTAATCTCGGCTTTCTTTCTCTTATTAAGATTTGCTGCGTCCTTAATGAGGTCTGCAAAATTAAATGATCTACTATAAGCTAAAAATTCAACAAAGTTTTTAGCCCATTTAGTACCCAGTTTACCTGCAGCTGCTTTACCAATTTGTCTGAGAATAGGTTTCTTAATAAGTGCACCTGATTTAATCTTATCACTATAATCTTTATATATATGCTTAAGCATATTAGAAAACTTCACTAATGATCTAGGTGTTGGAGATCCACCACCACCGGTAATTGGCTCAGCATAAAAATTATCTTTAGGATTAGAAAGAACAAACGTCAATATTCTTCTATCAACTTTCCATTTTTTAGCTAACTCAACCCATTTGTCAACGTCAGCTACTAACACACCGCTTGTAAATCTATCTACTAAAGGTTGGGGTAGTGGCTCTAAGTTTGGGTTAAGCTCGTTTTCTAAGTTACCTGCAGCCATAATTGCAACATCAGGAGCAAATTTCGTACCCGCAGCTGCTTTATCTAGAACCACTTCATATAAACTATAAAGCATTCTCGCTGAAGCAGTATTGAGCTCGTCAAGGAATAGAATACCAGCAGCACCTGGACGCGACAAATATTCAATCCACATAAATTTATCTGTAACAAGCCATTCTTTTTGATTCATTACTTTAGGTACACCGAGAATATCTTCTGGAGTATACTTGTTAGGCAGAATCTTAACCATTCCAAAGTACTTTTCTGGATGATACATCATCTCTTCTTTTTCCTGATATGATGTATCATCCCAGTTCTTATAAATTCTACCTGTAGAAGCAGCAGCAATGTCTCTACCAAAATCTTCAATTATAGTAGATTTACCAATACCAGCAGAACCATATATCAAAATTGGTTCTTTAAGGTCGTAAGATCTTTGTACTAATGGTTCTACATCTTCATAGTCCCATTCAGGTAAATCTGTATCTTTGTAAGTAGGTAAATTGACGTCATCAACGCCACCTGTTTGATTTAAAATGTCTTCTAGGTCTAAATCTTCACCTTGATTAATAGCATTAACCATAGGAGCAGCTTTATTAATAATATCTTCTGCTTCTATATCAGGTGTTGGATCAGATGGTATCTCATCTGCAGCTTGAGGTTGCTGTGCTGGTTTACCTACTTTACCACCAGAGAAAGGAACTGGTGCAGGCGCTATAACTGCAGGAGCTTTCTTTTTTGGTTGAACACTTTGCAGTGCTGGCTTAGGGTTAACAGCTTCTTTTATATAAACACTCTTATAGGCATCAAACAAATCATCTTTACTAGAGTTAAAAAACTTCATACTTTTTATTTATGTGTATTTACCAACTTTTACATAAATGGCAGTACCATATTTTTTAACTATATCATCTATACCACCAGATTGAGGATCATTAACCATAAAAATTGTATTCCTCTTATTAAATTGCTTAGGAAATACAGGTTGGTCTTCAACATGACCGTCAGTAAATACTATTAATAATTTTGCTTTAGTTACCGCAATCGCACGGTTGTCATTAAACCACTTATGAACGCTAGATAATATTGTACCACCTCCTTTATAGGGTATATTAGCAATTGTTATTGTTTTATTATTTATATTTTCTTTTTTACCCGCTACAGCAGAATAGATAGGTTCTATAGTACCTTTTTCTATTTTTGCAGCAAAATAAACTTCTGTTGTCCATAGAATTAAAAGAATAGAAACGCTTTTATACGCTTTAGAAATTGACATAATTTCTGTTGTATAAAGATTCAAAATTTCAGGAGTTATAGAGCCACTAGTATCACAAGCCACTACTACATCAACTTTATCAGGAATACTTCTTTCTCCTTTTTGAATTATTCCTCTCGCTAAACCTCTTCTACTAGGTCTCATGTAAGTTTCATAAGATGAGGCACTTACCTTTAAATATCTTTTTAAAATTTGTCTCCAATTAACTCTAGGAGTCTCTTCTTCTTTAGAAATCATTCTAGGTAAACTTCCACCCATTCCTCTACTTTGATCCTTTTTAGTTTCTCCTATTGATTTCTTTTTTATATCTTCTGCTTGGGCTTCTTTTTCACCGGCCGATTTAGACTTACCTCCACCACTAGGACCATCTGCTTTATAGCTATCGTTATCACTTGCATTGTTAGGTATTTGAGGTCTTCCTGTTTGATCATTAATATGTTCGTCCATCTCCTGTTGCTGTTGATTCATACCATTTTGGTCTATCTTTTCAGCATTAGCATTTAATATATCGTAAAGTTCTTCTGGAATTAAATCTGTAATATCAATATCTAGATCACCCTTCTTACCCTTTACCTTAGCGTGCCACCTACCACTAGGGTCTTGTTGAGGTATGAGACCTAACTTAGGAAGAGCCATTCCATCCTGCAAGCAGTTCATATTAATAATAAAATCAGTAGCCCAGTTCCATAAGGACATATCTCTATTACCAAGTCTAAACAGATGCTTACCTATTATATGCAAGCATTCATGAGCCAATACACCTGCCGCTTCTTCTATAGATAACTCATCTATAAGGAAATTAGGGTTAATGAATATATTATTATAATCATCTACAGCCATGGTAGGCACAGTTAAAGTCGGTACTGTCTTTAACTTTCTCAATGTTATGCCATAAAATCTATGATTTTTATAAAGATGATTGATACTAGCCAATAATCTATTCTCAAACATTCTAAAATATTCTGGGTCCTCTAGTTTATTAGATTCATCAGCAGGTGGAGCTGCATTCTGTTCTTTTAATAACGAGACATAGCGTGAAAAAATATTTGACTCTTCTTGCTTTAAATACATAATTAATTACTTAAATACTTATCAAACATGCAAATATTTAAAGATTTTTTTATTGAATCTGTTTATAAAGATTTTTATGACTCACCTCTGCGCGCAAAATTTCAAATAGACGATATTGTAGTTGTAAGAGATAACGGTAAATGGCTCGTATATCAACCTAAAAAAACTCTACCTTACATAAACCAAATCGGTAGAGTAGTTGCGTATAAGAATATACCTGGATCTTATTCCAAGTTTGCTGTAGAGTTCTTTTCTGATAAAAGTATACACGGTATTCATGGTCACTTTCTTTATGGGCCCTTTAAAGATGTTAAAGTAGCAGAAAAATATAGTAAAGATCCTAACCTTACTATTAATGCGGCTGATTTAGTAAAACCAGGAAGCAAGGACTCGTACGATGGACCTCTACAAAATAATGAAAGAATGGAAAAAAGGATTGTAGATGTCTTCTGCGATTCACCACTCGGTTTTAATTGGTTACCTACACCATTACAACTCTTTACAAAAGATGGTAAAGTAACAACAACCGTCTTAGCAGTAAAACCTATTAAGGATATGACACCAAATATGGTCGGGTTAAAAATAAGTCATATACCAGATTTATTAGACCAACAGGACCCAGAAGTAATTAATTTAATAAAAACTAATTATATAATTGTAAGATTTAATAACTCTATAACTAAAAAACTTAAAAATTTAACTTACACAGAAGCTTTTAAGCCTAGTAATTTACAAAACAGTCTATTTTATAATAATGCCGTTTCTCCTTATGCAATCTATTTTCCATACAAAAATTATATGTATGAAGAAGTTACAGGAATAATAAATTATGATGATACAGCTAATACTTTAGGTGCAGTTTTTACTCCCAAGTTCTTAACCCTAACACCTAAAAATTTATCAGAAGCTTCTATTATTAAATATACAAGTGAAATAATTGATATAATAAACAACCCTACCCCAGAAAAGTTGTTTAAGATTATTAACCCAAGCATAGAAATAAAGAATAACTTTAAATATGCACATAACGAGGTCAACGTAAGCGATATTAACGAAAAATGGTTTAAAGACTGCGATTTTTCCCATCCTAGCGCTAAATATAAATATCATTTAAATAATAGTTATAATTCTATTATTACTAATATTAACATTCCGGACACGGTACACTATTTATGTATTCAACCTAAGAAAGACTCAAATTGGACTATTCAACACACGGCTGCTAGTAAATCAAAAAGAGTAATTCAAGATTTAACATTCTTACCTCCAAAATTAAGATCTTTAGAAATTTATAACGTACATGTCAATAGTGTTGTAGGTTTACCTAAAGAGATGGATATATTAGAGTTAAGATTTTTAGATTTAACAAGCTTAAATAATTTTCCGGAAAAGGTAAAAGATCACGTAAACGTTAGTTATAATAATTTAGAAAATTTTGAAGGATCTTTAAAAGATGCAGGTAATTATTTTTCTTTTACAGATAACCCGGTAAAATCTTTAAAGGGGTTACCAAATGCTAAACAATATGTTTTACCATCTGATGATAATATCACTATGGATGCTATTAAAAAATATAAGCAAAAAGAAATATATACACAAGATATGGATAAAAGCGTAGTATCTACCTTTGATGACTTGCTTGATGAATTATAAATAATAAATATGGTATCTTTTACTAAGTTTTTAATTTTAGAACAGCAGATTGTTAATCTTGAAGATACCTTAAGACAAATAGGATATAATGATTTAAAAGTTATTTCTCTAATCAAGATAGCTGTATTAACTGACGATAATAGACAAGAGGTAATGGATAGGCTTCTTGATAGTTTAGCTGAATTTAATCCTATCAAATCTGACGCTACCAATCATTCATCTATGGGACATATAGAGATAAGTCCTAATTATAAAATTATTGTTAAACCTAAATCAAAACAAGGTAGTAGCTCCGCCGGAGTAAGCAATGAGCTTAAGTTACTAGAGACAATTAATCAGTATATAAATCAAATGCAAGAAAATATAACCATTATATTTAAAAGCAATAAAAAAGAATTTAAATGTGAAAACGTAAAGGAAGCGATAGAAACAGGTCGCACATCAAAAAAAGGAGATAAGGCTGATGTTGTTCTTAAAGGAAATAAAAAATATAAGATATCTATTAAAGAGGATAGTGCTGAACACTGGAGCTCTGCAGACAAGACTCATTTAAAAGAAGCTGGTAAAATAATAAAGGACTTAATAGCCAAGGATAAAGTTAAGTTAATAAAAAAACAAGGACACTTTAAACTTTCTGCTAGCATTGCTAAAAAAGCCACACCAGAAGAAAGTCAGAAATTTATTTTTGGGAATGATCTAAAAGAAGGAGATAGCGCTATTATAACAAAAACCTTTAAAGACTCTGACTTTGAATTTGATGACGCTACAAATACTTTAACTGTCAACTGTTCTAGTATTATTGAAAACTTGAATGACATTACAGATGAAAAACAAGTCTATATTTTAATAAGAAACGATTCTAGACGTAACCTCGATACTGACTTACCTGGTATCAGAGTATTGGCTGTTTATAAGAAGAGAGTTAAATCACCTAAAGTAATTAAAGTTTCTTAAGCTGGATTTCCGTTTTTTTAATTTTATCGCCTGGCTTAAAGTGTTTACCTTTATTTTTTACTTCTATCTCAACTAAATTACCTGCTGTCCTTTTACCGTCCTTTATCTTTTTAACACTCTTTACCTTACCTTTGGCATTACGCTCTTTACAAGATGGGTTAATATCTTTAACTGTATCACCCTTTTTTAGTTCATTAGCCTCTACATTGCAACCTTCAATAAGGTTAGAAACTAAGTTATTAAAATTAAGCATGTTTATATTTATTCTGGCCAGATGTATTCTAGGTTATCTGGTGTATTAGGAAATTTTGGTCTATAGAAGTCCGGTTGCTTTTGTATGAGCATAGATCTATGAGATTTATGAAAATCTTCATTACCTACAAAATTTGGATATACTGTAGGTTTTGAGTGATCATAATGACTAGAAATTTTTTCGTAGCAGGTATCTTTGTAACCTCTAGATTTCCATTCATTACAAATTACTTGCCCGTAATGAACTAAAGCGTTTGAGTAGTTATGCCACATCTTTCTACAAGGGTGATTTTTCCACCCTCTAATAGGCTCGTTATTATTAATTTTTTGTATACTGTTTAAGAGCTGTAACACTTCAACCCTTTGTTTACCTAGACGTTTCATGTCTAGTACCTTGGCTGACTCTTCAAAACTTTTGTATGGTAGAAAAACTTGCATCATAGTATATGATAAATAGTATGTATGGAAATACAAGACATTTTTAATAAAATTATTAAATCAAAAATTGGACATTACTCTGGAGCTGGTGTTATATTTTTTGATGGTAAAAAGGTTTTGGTTTTAAAAAAGCCAAACAAGTGCTGGGGCTTTCCTGGAGGTAAGCCTAATGAAGGTGAAGCTCCGGAGCAAACTGCTAGGCGAGAATCAGAAGAAGAGATTGGCAGTTGCCCAGGTAAATTTATAAAAGAATTACCATTAAAAAATGATAGTAGAATGTTTTATTCTTTTATTAGCCTTGTAGATAAACCTTTTGATGTTAGTATTTCAGATGAACACTTGGCATACGACTGGGTAGATTATACTAGATTAAAAAAAATTAAATTACAAAAATACGTTTATAAATTTTTAAAACATATTATAGAAAATCTAGATGAAGTTAATAGAGATATTGACTTATAATAAAAATAATATAATATAACAATATGACAAGACATTATTCTACAAAAGTTATTGAATTGGGTTCAACTGCGTTCAGGCAACCAAACGCTAAAAGCCATTGCAGTAAAGTACATGGTTATCAACTCAAGGCTAAGCTTTGGTTTGGAGCTAATGAGCTTAATGAATGTAATTGGGTGTTCGATTTTTCTGATCTTAAAGAACTTAAAGAAAGTTTACAAAAAACTTTTGATCATAAATTAATTATTAGTAAAGATGATCCAGCGAAATCAGCTTTTAGAGAGCTAGAGAGGTATGGAGCAGTTGACATTGTAGTATTCGACGAGGGTGTTGGTATTGAAAAATTTGCAGAATTCGTCTTCAATAGTGCCGATAGCTACGTTAAATTTAAAACAAGCGGTAGAGTGTGGTGTGAAAAGGTGGAAGTATTTGAGCATGAGCTTAATTCAGCAATATACGAAAAGGAAGCTACAAAAAGTTTTAACGTAAAACAAGATATTACACCTATTAAAATAGATTTAAATAGCTTTATTGAGCCTACTCAGCCTCTTCAGGCTGGTGTAAATAACAACGCCGCACCGGTTGGTAACAACCGCTCTACAGGATGGTCGAATCCCTTTGCGGGGACCAGCTGGGGATCGTAGAAGGACAAGGTGTAATTGAGGACTTCTTATGCGCTGCTGCATGTAAAAGTGCAGCAGCGTTTTGCTTTTCTCTAAGATCTTTAAATGTTTTAACAATAAATTTGCAGATTTCAGATCTCATAATATCTTCTTCAGATAATTCTACACAGTAAATTCCTTTACTTTTTGCTTCTTCATTGTTGAAGGTGTTATAAATTTCTTGAAAACCTGATTTACCTGGAGGTAAATCGGACTGTGCAGGATCCCCACAAAATACAAATTTACTAAATTGACCAATTCTAGTCATTATAGTTTGTATTTCTGAAAAGACAGCGTTTTGCATTTCATCAGCAATAACAAAATTTACGTTATACGAAGCGCCTCTAAGATAGTTAACTGGTATAGGTTTGATTCTATCATCAATAAAGAGTCTCTTAATATCGCTCTCTTTTAAGAGCTCTTCCATCTTATCTACCATTGGAGCAGCAAAAGGTTTAAATTTATCTTCTGCCTCACCTGGAAGAGATCCTAGGCTTCTAGTTGCACTCTCTACAATAGATCTAACGTAAATAATTTCACTTACTCGTTTAGTTCCAAGTAATTTAAGAGCACAAAATACAGCTAGTAGAGACTTACTACAACCGGCCGGTCCATTTAAAAATACCACTTTAGTATCTTTATGGGTTATGAGTTCTATAATAGCTTTTTGCTTTTCCGTCCACTTAAGTTCTCTTGGTTTAATTTCGTAATTAATTTTATCTCTTTGGAAGACGTATGGTGTATTATCACCTGATAACGATACTACTGCAGTTCTAGTTGTTGTCTTTTTTACAGACCTCTCCTTAGTGTGACTTTTTTTACTCACAATTATATTTAGTCTTGATGTATGCAAGATATCGCATATAATAATAATATGATTGATATTGAGAGCAAATATTTGTTTTTGTCTGATGATAAGATTTTCTATACTATAGAAGGAGAGGGTGAGTATGTAGGTAAACCTTCTATTTTTATGAGACTGTCAATGTGTAATTTGACCTGTAAGGGGTTTGCTTCTGATGATTCACCGCATGGATGCGATTCTTTTGTTTCGTGGTCTGTAAAAAATAAAATGTCTTTTGAAGATATTTTTAAGTATATGGAAAACAATTTATACATAGAGCATTTAGAGAGAGGCGCCATCTTTAAGATTACTGGTGGTGAGCCAATTATACAAGAAAAGTCATTGCTTAATTTTATAAAAGTTTTTGTTGATAGGTATAATTTTATACCTAAGATTGATTTTGAGACTAACGCTACACTTGAACCGTCCCAAGAATGGATTTGGAGATATAACGCAACCTTTACTACATCTCCTAAACTTACCACTAATGGTGATCCAGAAAAGAAGACATATAAGCCTGATGTTCTTAACTGGCATATTAGAAATAAATCTGGGTTTAAATTTGTAATTAGTTCAGATAGGGATATAGAAGAAATTTGGAAAAAGTATGTAGTTAATGAGAATGTTAAAGTACCTGTTGATCGTATTTGGTTTATGCCTTGCTGTGGTTCCAGACAAGAGCATATTAAAAATGCTACTGCTGTTGCAGAATATGCAAAAGCGATGCATGTAAACTTTTCTCCTAGATTGCAATTAATAATTTGGGATTTAGCTTTGCGTGTGTAGAGGAACACAGGACCAACCTAAATGTCTCCAAGTTTTACCTTTCCAGCCTTATTCTTATTTGACGTTTAACAAAAATAGTATAAATAAAACACGCTTATAGCTCTCAAGGTTTAATAAATAAATATATGGCATTCGATAGAGATTCAAAAAGCATTTTTCTTAATTATTATAATAGTATTTTAGCTGAAAGAATGGACCCTTCTACCCTTGATGGACAGGCAGCTATAGCTGCAGCAGCTGCAGCAGCTGCTAAACCTCAACCAAAATTTAGAACAGCTACTCCAAATACTCCAGTTGTTCCCACCACCCCAGCTGCTAATAATATAAAAACAAATGTGACGAGTACTTCTGATCCAAACACTCAATTAGACGGGTCTAACCCAGCAGTTTCTTTTTTTAATAATATGGGCGTGCAGCACGATCTTCCCTTGGCGGGGTATTGGTCAACTTCAGCTCCTACAGCTGCACAACCTACATTTAACACTATGACTAACCCCATGAGTGTAACACCTGTACAGGTATCTGCACCTAAAGCGCAACCTACAGCTTCTTCTACAATGCAGCAAGCTGCGACTAATTTATCTAATTCTAATACTCAACAGCAAGTTCAACAAACTTCCGGTAAGGTACAACAACAAGCCCAGCTCGATGCATTTAAAAAAATGCATGGAACAGCCTTCAATCCTAACAGCTCCATGGATAGACGTAAGATGGCTCAAATGACTGGTCAAGCATCTGTAAGTGCAGCTATGCCCGGGGGAGGTAATAAACCAGGTCAAATAAAAACAGCAGCTCCTGCTGCCCCTACTGCTACTTCACCTGGAGGCAGCTACAATCCTAAAGCGCAAGTACAGAGAGCTGTACCAGCAAACTTACCCCCAGGTTATGCTGAAAGACAGAACAGTAAACTACCAGGTGTTTTAGGATCAGTTTCAAACTTCTTAGGAAGAGCAGGTGACACTGCTAAGAACGTGGCTACGGGAACAGCAGGGCAAGTTAACCCTGGTGGTAGTGCACGTTTTGGGTATCAATCAAAAACAGCGGCGCCTAAAGCACCTACAACACAAACAAAGACAACAGCAGCCCCTAAAGCCAAACCAACAAATCCTAAAGTAAGATAATTGCTTTTTTAAACGTGTATCATAAATACGTTCATGAATATTACAATTAGAACGGATGTTACCCCAGAAGTAGGCGAACCAAAAAGCATTGCAGTAGTTTTTAATTCGGAAAATCTTTTGAACATTGTTAAGACGAGTGGCATTGAAGCAGGTAACAGGGCAATTGATGGATTTGTTTCCAAATACACTCAAGATCTTAAGAAAGTTATTAGTGAAGTAATTAATAAGTAATTATGTGATTACCTTTAAGGCCTTTTTAAACGAAGTTACTCAACTAGATTCAAATAAAATTGTTAACGGTCAAGTACCTGACAATTTAATGAGACCTATTGATAGGCAGGGTAATAAGTTAGTTGGTTCTGCAGCTGCAGCTTTCGAAAGAGCTCAAAGAGATTGCCAGGCTAGTGTAGGTAAACCCCTAACACTAGCAGGCCCTAATAGTTCGTATCGTAATATTGACCAGCAGAATATGATTTTTAGACAGTATGGAGCTGGTCAAGCTGCTAGACCTGGTAGATCTAATCACGGGTTTGGATTATCTATTGATTTAACTAAAGATGAGTCTTGGGAGTGGTTTGTAAAAAACGGCGGTAAATATGGGTTTAAACAATTAAATTCTACTAACGAGAGACATCATTTTGATTATACAGGTAATGTAGCAGAGTATAGTGGAAAGCAAAAAGTTATGGGTGATGGTTCAGTTGCGCCACCTTCTACTCAAGGTTCACCTGAAGAACAAGAAGAACCAGAAGCAGCTATTGACGGGGTAGGTTCAAGTACTACCCCCGGGGGTAGTGATGTTGAGTCAAGCTCTGACTCAATACAAGGAGCATTGAATGCTATAAAGACTGGTATAAGTGATATTTTTGGCGCTTAATACTAAATAAATAAGTGCAATCATTTAAGCAATATATTTACGAAAATATTCTAGACAAAGAAAAGGTAGTAAGAGATTTACAAACTTTTTTACAAGGAGGTCTTAAACCGTACGCTGCTGATTTTGTTGCTGCAGGTGTAGAATATAATATAGATCCTTATCTTACTGCTTCTATAGCTATGCTCGAGACAGGTAGAGGTACATCTAGCTCCTTTAAAAGAAATAATAGTGTAGGAGGAGTTTGGGATCCAAAAACCAAAACCCATAAATATTATAGTAATGTTAAAAGTAGTATTTTTGATCAAGCAAGATTTTTAAAAAGCGGGTATATCAATCAAGGGCTAAATACAATACCTGAAATAGGGGCAAAGTACGCTCCCCCTGGAGCATCAAACGACCCTAAGGGTACCAATGCTCAATGGCCTCAGTATGTTTCTTCTTTTTATAAGCAAGCAACCGGTAGCGGTACACTGTTAGCAGGTGGATCATTTACAGGGCAAGGTTCACCTGCTATGTCACCAGCAGACTTTAAAAAGGCAGATTATGCAGCAGTTAATAATTTAAAGCCAGAAGAAGAAGATTTTAGTATTGTAGGTGCTTTGGATAAAATTAAAAGTGGCTTTTTAGATATTTTTTCTACCTAACGACATAAATAAAAAATATGACTAGAGATGATACAGTACTTTTTAAAAATTATAGATCTATTTATTTAACAGAACAAAACTCAAGTATCCCCGGTCCTACTCCTTCAGGTTCACCTTCACCACCAGAAGGACCACAAAAGTCGCCTGGTGATCAAGATTTGAATAACATGATTAGTGGTGCGTGGTTTGTTGCTCAAGTAATAGACCCTACAGGTGTCCTTTCTTATGGAGATTTAATTAAACAAGCAAAGAGATGGAATAATGACCCCTCATATATTAATACAGTTTTACTTGGTATTTGTATTTACTGCGCTTTTCCTAATTTTGGAATACTTGCGGCAGGCTTTGGTGGAGCTGCTTGGGCAGGAATAAAAGCAGGCTTACAAAAAGCTGTTAGAAAAGCTGCTGAAACAGGAAATTTCAATAATGTATTGTCAGAGTTTGACAAATTACTTAGTATGGTTCAAAGATCTAAATGGGCTACTAACTTCGTAACACAAAAACTTGAGGGATTTAAAAAAGCAGGGGTAATTAATCAAGCAGGTTATGAAGATTTATTTCACGCATTAACTAAAAAAGAAGCCACATTGAACAACATAGCATACAGGGATAATATAGTAAAAAGTTTAAAGGACGTTAGTTCTTTTAATCTACCTAATACTGCGGAAAATTTAACGAAGATGGGTAAGAATTTTTTAAAACCTAGTACAAACGCTGGACAAAGAATAAGATCTGCTACAGGTAAAGGGATTACCCAAACTATTGAAAAAAACCCTGAGTACTCAGGTAAGGTAGGTTATAGAAAACAAATAAGTTTATCTCAATATGAAAAAGCTTATAACAAACCTTTTAAATTAGAAGACGGAACAACTCCAAAAGTAGGCGATGTTGTTGATGATAATAATAAAGAAAACGCAATAAGCTATGTGATAGTTCCATAAAAAATGACAATTAAACCTTACAGACAAACAAAAGTTATTTTTTACCCAAAAACCCCTTTACCTTTAAATGAGGGGCTTTTAACTGAAGATGAACTTCCACCTGAAACTGCAGTTTTTTATAATAAAGAAAAAAATAATAAAGCTAAAGAAAATAAATCTATCGTTGTTAATAAGGCAGATAGTGTTCCCCCTGAGGATAATACTTTTACCTCTTCAAAATCTAATAATAATTTTTTTGATAGCTTTTCAAGTCTTTCAGATTCTTTACCTAAACCAAATGAAACTTTTTATAAATATGTTGATACTAACAAATCATCTAGTACTTCTTCTAGTAAACCGCCAGATACACAACCTTTCAATCTTGATACTAAAGAAGATAGTTTTTCTCTGAAATCTAATCCATCTCAAGAAAACGATGCGGAATTTACACAAAGATTAAATAAGCAATTTGATATAAAGGAACCAGAATCTGGAGAAGCTAAACCAGAAAATACTAGTACTTCTTCTAGTAAACCGCCAGATACACAACCTTTCAATCTTGATACTAAAGAAGATAGTTTTTCTCTGAAATCTAATCCATCTCAAGAAAACGATGCGGAATTTATACAAAGATTAAATAAGCAATTTGATATAAAGGAACCAGAATCTGGAGAAGCTAAACCAGAAAATACTAGTAATGATAACTATTCTAAAGATTACAAGGGTGTATCAATTGTAGAGTTTTTACAACAAAGTGGGAAACCTAGCGACATTGAAGCTAGAAGAAAATTAGCTGTAAGTATGGGTATTGTAAATACACCTGAAGAGTATACAGGAACTGCACAGCAAAATACAAGCTTATTAAAGGCTTTAAGAAGCGGAAAGGAATATTCTGATGGAGTAGGGGTTAGAAAAGCTCAACCGGTAAAATCCTCTACAACCCCAGCTGGAGGAAAAGGACCTACAATAAGGTACAATAGAAGAGAGTATCCTGCTTATATTGATATGGGCGGGGGTAAGTTTCGCCCTGCTAGACAAGAAGAATTAGATAACCCAAACATGCAACTTTATATTCCTAACCCTACAAAAGGTCAACAAGAATATCAAAAATCTAACTTCGTTAAAGTTAGAAGGGAAGGGTCTGCTATAAGACCACAATCACAATTTACAGGAGCTGCTGGATCATTATCCAACTTCTTTGGTGATGTGGGTAATTCTCTTGCTAAACCTTTTAGAAAATAATTGATTTTTTAAAGTGGTATACTAATATAATTGCATGAGAATTGCATTTTCCGGGGCGGCGTGTACAGGTAAGACAACTACTATCAAAGCTTTTTTAAAACAGTGGCCTAATTACAAGCTTATTAAGAGTGATTATAGGAAGATTGTTAAAGAAACTACTAATCATAATAAGAATGTAAATGCAGAAACTCAAGGTAAGATTTTAGATATTCTTTGTTCTGACGTAAAACCCTATACTTTGCATGATAGAGTAGTATACGATAGATGTCCCCTTGATAATTTAGTGTATTCTATGTGGGCAAATGACAAAGGTAATAAAGAATTTACTAAAGAGTTTATGGTTAATACCATTAAGAAGGTCAAGGAATCGATGAGAAGTCTTGATATTATATTTGTTTGCTTTAGAGATCTAATGCCTCCTGTTATTGAAGATAATGATACAAGAGAAACAGACCCTGTCTTTATTAGCGAAACTAATAATTTGTTTAGAGCACTTCATAAAACAACACAAAATGAAAAAAAAGAAACACCTTTCTTTTTGCAAAAAGATGATTCACCTATTTTAATTGAACTACATGGGACAACAGAAGAGCGTATTGCTCAAATAGGTCTGTATGTAACTTCAGATGGGGATTGCTTTGGTGAAGATCAATCATTAATTAATATGGATCAATTAAGTAAGATGAAGGGTATTCTTGCAGATCAAAAAGAATTTCTAGCAGAAGAAGATAAAGCAAAACCTCCAATCATTAAATTGACATAAATAACTATGTGAAAATGTACGATAAGAGTTTCTACAATTTAATGGAAAATTTTGGTAGCATTCTTTATAAGAAAAGAATGTTTTACCCTAGAAACTTTAGTTTATCTCCTGAATTTACAAGCGCATTAAAAAAAGAAATTAAAAGACTTAAGACAGAGAATTTAAAGAATAATCAAATTGTAGATAAGCTATCCAAGTGTCTTCACTTTCTAGTTAAAGAAAATTAAATTAAAGATACTTTGTATTGAAAAATATCTGTACTTTCTGCAACTTGAGCAGTAGATACACCTAAAGTATAGGTAAATAAGTTATTGTTTCGTTCCTTATATATCAACCTCCAGCCAAATCCTTTATAATATGTATCACAAGTTACTATTACATTAAAGGTAGATAGGGTGGGAGAAATAGAAGTTATAGTAATTTCTGTAGCAGTAAAAGGAGAAGAAAGAGTAAAAGAGCCTACATTAGGGGTTGTAAGCATCGTGCTCAATTCCGCTACAGCAGTTTCTAACGTAGCAGAAAGTTCTAAAACGTATGTAGCTAAAGAATTTAAGCTAGAACTTAATGAAATTGTTTCAGAGCTTAAAGAAAAAACAGAAGTAGAAAGTGTTTTAATTCTTGTATCTAAAGGTGTATAAAAACTAGTATTATTAGGACCTATTACAAAATCATTAAAGTTTAATTTTTTAGTACCTACTGTATCTTCTACAACTAAAAAATTACCTGGTAAAATTTGTTCAACAGGCGGTAACGCTTTAATATTAGTTGTATTATAAAGATTCATATAATTAAAAATTATTTATGTAGATTTTACAGTTATTTACATTAAAATACTATTATGATTTTTGTAGGCATTGTAACTTGTAATCGTTTAGATTTTTTTAAAAATTGCTATAATTCTGTTCTAGAAGCCAATAATGTTGATGTCTTGGCTGTTTGCAACGATGATAATCAAAGTCAAGAGTTGTTAGATATTATCAATAAGGATACAATTTTAATACAACATGAAGAGAATAAAGGCGTTGGTATTAGTAAAAATGATTTACTTAAAAAAGCTTTGAGTATACCCGAAGTAGAGCATATCTTTATTCTGGAAGATGATATGATTGTAAAAGACTCTAGTGTATTTGATACATATATTAAAGCAGCAAAAAAATCTGGTATATATCATCTCAACTATGGACCGGGTAGCCCATTTAATAGAAAGCAAGATTTTGAGTTTGATTTGCATAACAGACATGAATGTAAGCAAGATACATCTTTAAATCCAAAGTTAACTGTAGATTATGGTGATGGTGTTAAAGTTGTTTTTTATGAACATTCAGTGGCCATGTTATCTTACTTTCATAGATCGGTCCTAGAAGAGGTAGGATTACATGATGAAAAGTTTTTTAATGCGTGGGAGCATGTTGATTTAACTTATAGAATTATCAAAGCTGGTTATCATCCACCTTTCTGGTGGTTTGCTGATGTTGCAGATAGTGATAGACTTATTAGTGAAGCACCGACTGCTATTGAGAACAGTAGTATTGCAAAAGATACAGAGCAATGGAAAAAAAACGTTTACGAAGGTCGTGAGATTTATAAGAATAAACACGGTCATTATCCAAATATGCCACCTGTTTCAGATAAGGAAAATACTCTAAAGCACATCAAGAGACTTAAAAGACGCTCAAAGCTTTTGGAATTAGAGAAGCAAAATAAAGTGGGGGATAATTTACCTAATATATCTCAAATTCAAGAAGAGTTTGATGAGTTAATTAACTTTTATAAAGCATTAAAACCAAAGAATGTTTTAGAGATAGGATCTTTACTAGGATGGTCTTTAAGAAACTTTATTTTTAACTCCCCGGAGAGCACCAATATTATCTCAATTGATTTGCCTGTGAGAGAGTTTGTAGGTCCTATGGATCATAGAGTTGATCAACAAGAGTATGGTCAAATGATATTGTGGAAGAAATGGGCTAAACAAAATAAGGTAAATTTATTTGTACTACCAGAGCTTTCGCTAGAAAAAAATACTCTTGAAAAAGTTAAAAGTATTACACCGGAATTAGATTTTCTTTTTATAGATGGTAACCATATGTATGAGGCTATAAAATATGATTTTGAAACCTATTCGACATTAGTTAGACCAGGTGGTATAATAGCTTTTCACGATATTGCAGTAAATGAAGAGGGTGGTGGTAGTAAATTCTGGAATGAAATAAAACATAATTATAAACATAAAGAGATACTAAAATCTCCTACAGGTAAAATGGGTATAGGTGTATTAATGAAATGAATACATTTGATTACGTTTTTGTTATAAATCTAGATAGGCGAAAAGATCGCTGGGAACTTATAACAAATCAATTATCTAAAGTAGGTATTATAGCTGAGCGTGTTAGCGGGGTTGATGGAGATTTACTCGATCCAGATCCTAAGATCGGTAATGATTGGAACCATAAGGGTCAAGCAGGTTGTGTTCTTTCACATAGAAAAGTAATTAGTATGGCCAAAGATAGAGGGTACCAAAATATTTTAGTAATTGAAGATGATAATATTTTTATAGAAAATTTTAATAATTTATTTAAAGGTTATTGGAAGCAAGTACCTAATAATTGGGATCTTTTATACTTTGGAGGAAGTCATTTAGGAGCTCTTAAACCGGTCAACGTAAATATAGGCAGGTGTACTAAGTCTCTTACCACAAACATGTACGCAATGAAGAATACATTGTTTGATACAGTTTTAAGTTTAATACCTGATAACGATAAGGACCTAGAGATGCCTATAGATGTTTATTTTTCTGTTATTCAAGAGCGAGTTAAACAATTCAACTGCTATGTTTTTAAACCACATTTAGTTTGGCAAGATAGTATCTTTTCAGATATTGAAAAAAAATCACAAGATCTTCTACATCTCAGACCAAATTTTGCAAAAATGTCTTTAATTATTTCTTCTTGTAACCAAAAAGAAAGATTAAGATATAGTCTTAAATCAGCATGCTTACAAAATTATTATAATTATGAGGTTATTGTTGCTGATGACAACAGTACTGATGGTTCTATAGAAATGATCAGGGATGAGTTCCCTGGGGTATTATTATCCATAAATCCTCACAGTAAAGCAGGTACATATACATTAGCTCAAAATTGGAACACTGCAGCTAACTTTTGTGCTACAGGTAGTAGACTTATCTTTACTAACGCTGACTGTATTTTACCAAGTAATTATGTTAATAGTCATGCTGATCCAGTAATGCAGAATGATATAATATTTGGACCTAACGAGCGTACAGATGAAAGTATAGATAGTTTACTTAAACAAGATTTAAAACCGGGACAACTATTAGAAAATTACAACAAAGTAAGTATATCAGGTATAACGAAAGATCTTAGACATGATAATTCTGCTTACACATATAACAAAGTTTATAGTTATTACTACCCCTGGGGTAATAATATGTCGGTACCTGCTGATAAGTTTTATGAAGTAGGTGGGTTTCCTAAGCTAAAAGAGTATGGTGGGGAAGAAATTTTACTATCTAAAAAACTGGCAACTAGGAAAGGTTTAGTTATAAAATCTAATGTGAATACAAAAAATATACATTTATGGCACCCTGTAATTAATAAGATGAATAAACCTTTTAATGAGCATGAACATGAGGATTATATTAACTCTTAATGTATGATCACTTACAAAAGATTAGGTACTAACGGTGAATTCGGTAATCAGTTATTTCAAATAGCTGCAACTATAGGGTACGCTGATAAAATAAATCAAGATTATGTTTTTCCTATATGGAAGAACATGTTTAATAATGACGAATATTCAAAATATTTTAAAAACAGTATACTTCAATCTAATTCAATAGATAATAATTTTACAAATTATACAGAGAGTACTTTAAAATATGAAGAAATACCAACCAACATTGGTAATAACGTAAATTTGTTAGGTTATTTTCAGAGTGAAAAGTATTTCAAGAATGTAAGTAAAATAATTTGTAATTTGCTAGAACCTAATCAAGAAATTTTTAATAAAATAACAAAGTTAAATTTTAATAACTCCGTGTGTTTGCAGTTAAGGTTTTATGATGGAAGTAGGACATCTTACAATACTAACGGTATTAATACTGATGCAGGTTATAGTCTATATTATTCACCTGGAGAAAATATAGACTACCTAGTAAAGTCGATTAAGTATTTTGGTAAAGATAAGACCTATTATGTTACTTCAAATAACATAGATAAAGCTAAAAAAATGTTTGGTAAGTATGATAATTTTTTCTTTCTAGAAAATTATAATTATATTGAACAATTTTTTATTCAAACATTATGCGAGCATAATATTATAACTAACTCTTCTTTTGGATGGTGGGGAGCTTATTTAAATAAGAATGATCAAAAAAAAGTTTATGCCCCTGAAAAATGGTTTAAAGTCAAAGATAGCTTTCATGACTCTAGAGATATTTTTGTTGAATCTTGGAATATTTTATGAACAAAATTAATTTAACAGACTGTACTTTTATTATTCCTTTAAAGGTTGACAGCTATGATAGAGAACAAAATTTTTTATTTTGTATTAATTATCTAACTAAAAATTTTGATACCAATATTATAATTACTGAAACGAGTGATAATAATAGTTTAATTTTAAACAAAAAATATAGAGAGCTAATTAACAAAAATAATATTTTATTAATAGAAAAAGATAGTGAGAAAGTATTTCACAGAACAAAATACTTAAATGAAATGCTTAATATGGTTAAGACCTCAGTAACTATTAATTATGATATTGATGTTTTCTTACCTAAAAAAAATTACTCTAAAGCAAGGGATTTAATTTTAATAGATAATTTTGATTTAGTTTACCCCTATACTACTAAAAGTTGGTACCAATATAAAGTACCTCAAGCTTACAGAGACATAATATTAAAAGATAATTTACAAGATATTAATTTTAATAAATTAATAAAACATACAACTGAGCATGGTCACTTGCAATTCTTTAACACCGCATCTTATAAGCAAGGTTATGGAGAAAATGAAGATTTTATTTCTTATGGACCTGAAGACAAGGAAAGATATTTTAGATTTAATAAGTTAGGGTTTAAAATAACTGATTTAAAAGACGGAGAATACGTTTTTCATTTAGAGCATTATAGAGGACTAGATTCTGGCCATCACGATAACTATGAAAATAATGAAAAAATATGGAGTAAAATACAGAGTTTTTCCGATAGTGAATTCTTAAATTATTATAAACAAAAATGAGTGTGCATTCTGTATCAATTTGTATACCAACTTATGAGATGGGTGGAACAGGTTTAAAGTATCTAGATCATTCTTTTTCTAAACTAAAAGAACAAACGATTAATAATTTTGAAGTTGTAATATCTGATCACAGTCTAGATGATTCTATAAAAAAACTATGTAATAGTTGGGTAGATCAATTAAACATAAGATATTATAATTTTAAAGAAAATAGAGGTAATTCTTCCGCTAATTTAAACAACAGTATAAAACTAGCAGAAGGTGATATTATTAAAATATTGTTTCAAGACGATTTTTTTTATGATCCTAATAGTCTTAAAAACGAATTAAATGTACTATTAAATAGCAATAGTAAATGGGCTGCGACTTCATGCTATCATACCGATGACGGGGTTAAATTTTATAGACTATATCACCCTACTTATAATGATAATGTAGTATATGGAGACAATACTATTAGTTCACCAAGTGTAATAATGCTATTTAAAGATAGTTTTTTACAGTTTGATGAAAACTTAATATGGTTAATGGATTGTGATTTTTATAGAAGAATGTATGATAATTACGGTGTACCTGCCTTGGGTAATACCCCTACTGTAGTAAATAGAAATCACCCTAAACAAATAACTCGTCTTATTGCTAATCAGGAATTAAGAGATAAAGAGTTTAAATATATAAAAGAAAAATATGAGTAATAATTTAACAGAACTAGCTAATAAGTATAAATCAGATAAGGGAACAGAGTATGGATCAAAGCACGGCTTTACATTAATTTATGAAAAATACTTTAATAAATTAAAAAACGATTATATTAATATTCTAGAAATAGGGATAAATGATGGTTCTTCTCTTAAAATGTGGTATGAGTATTTTATAAATGCAAAAATTTTAGGGCTAGATATCAATAATAAAAGTAGTTTTAACAACGAAAGAATTAAATGTAATGTATTGGATCAATCCAAAAAAGAACAATTATATCAATTTGCAAATAAAAATAAAATTTTGTTTGATATTATTATTGATGATGGTAGCCATCACATTTCTGATCAACAATTAACTTTAGGCTTTTTATTTCCCATGCTTAAACCCGGTGGCATTTATATAGTAGAAGATCTACACACTTCTTTATGCAATCCGGGTACAGATGTATACGGTAGACCTATGGAGAATAATACTGATGGCAGCAATACTACTTTAAACCTTTTAAAAACTAAGCCATTTAAAAGTATTTTCTTAGATAAAGAACAGAGTTTATATATTGAAAATAATATAAAAGATATTAATATATATGAATCAGAAAATAAAAATGTGCAGTTAGATTATAAATTTAAAAGCATTACCTCAATTATAATTAAAAATGAATAACAGAATACAAGAATTGCTCACAACTCCGAGAATGTACTACAGTACATTAGTACCTCAAAATTACCTTAAAGGTCTTTATGATCTTATAAAAGGAAATGTAACTGACAAAACTGTTATGGTTGAGATTGGTTCCTTTTCTGGAATCTCTTCAGAACTCTTTGCTATGCATTGTAAAGAGCTTAATTGTGTTGATAGATGGTAATCGTATAAGGAAATTAATACACCGGAAATAGTTGAAGGTGAGAAGAGATTCGACTTACTTAAAGAAAAATACTCTAATATTAATAAAATTAAATCTAGCAGTGAAGATGTATCAAAATTATTTAACGATAAAAGCTTAGACATGGTTTATATTGATGCTGCACATGACTACGAGAATGTCAAAAAAGATATTTTAGTTTGGTTACCAAAAGTAAAACAAGGTGGTATAATTGCTGGTCATGATGTTATTATAGGAGGGGTTAAACAAGCAGTAGTAGAAATTTTTGGTAATTATAAACAGTTTGAAAATACGTCCTGGTTAATTGTAAAAAATTAATATGAGTAAGGTTATTAGACGCAGCTTTCTACTAAATTTGCTTCCGCTTCTCTCCTCTCTAATAGACCATCTAAACCTTTACCTATCCATATTCTTTTCATGTTACGCAACTCTTTAGCTATTTGTTTGTAATTTTTACTTGGTATTATTTCTTTTATATTTACCATTTCTTTTCTTGACTCACCTTTAAGACTAGTTCCTCTATTAAAGACTAAGGATATTATAGCCCCATAAGCATCAGGATCTAATTCTGACAATCCAGGAAATGCTCTTTCAGCTAGCTTGGTAAATTTTGGCCAGGTTAAAGTATTAAAAATATCTAAAGCTTTTTCCCAGGTAACAACAATGTCAGCAGCTCTCAATTTTTTGGTATACTCTCTCCCTCTCTCGCCTGTTTTGCCAGATGCCTCTTTTATCAAATTTAATTGCTCGCTATTTAAAAAGGAAAAAATATTAGCTAATTCTTCAGGAGTATAATAAGCACAATCTACCCCTATTGCTATAGTAGGTCCAGAAGCTCCACCAGGCCAAGTAAATTTAGATAGATACTTTTCATAGTAAAACTTACCACCCCCTACTTCATACTTAAGAAGTAAATCTAATGTTTTTTCAGATGGTTTAATAGAGTTCATAATCTTCATCTTTTATGTTTGTTTGTATTACAGTTATATCTTCCTTAATTACTGTATTTTGACCATGTAAATTAACACTACTGTTTGATTGCATTCTATAATCTAAAACCGTTTGTACTCCCAGATAACTTGCAATTATTACTGCTAAGATTTTAATAGTTTCTGTAAATATGGTTACAAAAGGAACAGTTAAACTAGGAGAAGTAGCAGTTAAAAACAAAACTACAATACTAGCAACGTAAAACAAAGCAAGAATAATTACTGAGCAAAACACAACATAAAATTTCTTAGATGCAAGGAAGTTTATTTTACTTAAATTTTCTGTATACTCAGGTGGAGTATTGGGAGGTACTTTACCACTAGTAAGCATAGCACTCGCTGTTTTTGTTATATCAACTATTTTCTCCCACATATTAAAGTATTCCCTTTATTCTTAGATATGTTGCCCCGCCCATAGCAGCTAGAAGTAGTACTATTACAATATTTCTTTGCAAAATAGCTAAATCTTTTTCTACCAATTTTTTCTGCATTATATTCAAATCTTTTATCATTTTATCGTTATATTCCATTTGACGTATTATTTCCTGATCTACTAATTGCTTTGTCTCGAATAAATTTTTATTATCTTTCTCTATTTGATCATATGTTTCTTTATCTTTTAAAAGCTGCTGATATTCTTCTGAGCTAACTACAACAACAGTGTCACCTCTATATTTTTCTGGAATTATTAAAACCCTTTGTTTGTTTATAAAAGTTGGACTTGCTTTACTTTGACTTGAAATAACATTAATAGTTTTTTTGTAAACAGGTTTAATATCTATTCTTTGTTTTGGCGGCTTTACTATTCTTACTGACTCACTAGTATATGTATCTGCTAAATCTAATCTAGCATTATCTAAAGAATCTTTTGTTGCATACACAGAACGTGATAATGCTTCTGATTGCTTTTCTGTATATATAGTACAGGAAGGTAAGCAAAAGCAAAAAAATATTAAGAACAGAAATACTCTTTTCATATAACTATTTATGTATATGTTCGAGTTTATTGTGTACAGTACTTTGTCCTATATCTATTCTTAGGATTTATCAGACTTGAGCATTTAATGGGCCAATCTTGTTAACTACCCAGTTTTTTCCTTCTGCTATTAAAGAATTAGCACCACTAGTACCGGGATTGGAATATATATCAATATTACCAGATGTAGAGCTTGTACGATCCTGTAAATTATTAAATAAAGTATCTAAATCGGAAATATTAAAGTTACAATAGCCTATATTAATTGAACTTAGGTTTACATCATTAGTAACATTTAAAGAACTTATGTTATTTCCTTCTAAATTAACTGTATTTAAAAGAGTAAGCCCACTAAGCGTTACTGTATTTAATTGATTTCCACTTGCATCAAGATCTGTTAAAACGGAGCATGATATAATATCAAGAGATAAGAGATTATTAGTAGAACAGTCTAAGATATCTAAAGATGTACAATTGTAAACATTTAAACTAGAAATACCGTTATCTTTAAGTCTTAAAAATGTTAGATTAGAGCAGCTCGAAAAGTTAACATCTCCATTTGCAGTATTATAACTACTTTCAAATGTCAATAGCGCGCTTTTAGGTCTCAACAATATTTGTGTAGAGTTATTAATAACTTCAATACTACCGGTATCAGTATAAGAGAAAGTAGGTAGTGTAGAGAAATTATCCCATACTAAAGAAAAAGGAGTTGGATTTGATGGTGTAATTGTGGGAGTTAAGCTAGGAGTTACAGATGGCGTTTTGGAGGGAGTTACAGATGGTGTTTTAGAGGGAGTTAAGCTAGGCGTTTCTGAAGGAGTTACAGATGGTGTTTTAGAGGGAGTTAAGCTAGGTGTTTCTGTAGGTGTCGGTGTCGGAGTTACTGTAGGAGTCACAGAAGGGGTCTCTGAAGGGGTCTCTGAAGGGGTTACAGAAGGTGTTAAAGTTGGTGTAATACTAGGGGTAGGGGTTGGCGTAGGAGAAGGAAAAACAACGTTGTTTAATTCCTTAACCATAAAGGATAACTGAGTTATTGCATCTTGTACGTTCTGACCTACTATAATATTATCAATACCTGCTGTATTGTCGTAAAAAACATTTCTTGAATTTATTGTAATATTTTCAACAATAGTTATAATTAAAAGAGATAAGTCCGACTGAGTTAAATTATAACAGCTATCTATTAAATCCTGAAAATCGTTTTGATCAGGTAAATCTCCTGTTTCGAATTTTGATTTTAAATATTCAATAGTCTGTAAGGCCATGAATATATTTAATCATTCTTATAAAATAATACTATAAAAAATAAAAAAAATGGCGGAACGAGAAGGATTTGAACCTTCGGAGGTTTTTAGTCCTCGGAGCTTTAGCAAAGCTCTGCCTTCGGCCGCTCAGCCATCGTTCCAAATTGGTGGAGGTGAGGGGATTCGAACCCCTGTCTTTACAATATCTTCTAAAAGGTACTACATGCTTAGATGAATTTGACATTTTTTGACTAAAGGCTGTCTTGGCTCATCGACCATCTTTTAAAGTCTGCCTACATACGTGATCAGGTCGTATGTTCCCTCTGTATTAGTTTTTCTATGATCTCTAACAGTTCATCAAAACCTCTGCGTTTCAAAATAGATTTAGAGGATCCTCTATTAGGCTTTTAGGCTGCGAGTTCGTACTCATCTTCACAACCAACGAGAAACTCGTCAGCGTGATTGATGATGTATTCAGCTTCAGCTAAAAGATCAGAAGTATTATCCTCTGCATTTAGGTTTTTAATCGATTTTTATAGAGGCCATCGATTAACCTCTGCATGCACTCTTAGGTTTCAATTATAAATCGAAAACCAGTACACCCCCAAATTATCAAAGATCTTTTTTTATTTATAAAAATTATAACTGATACCTAAATTAAGGCAAGGCTTTTTAATAAATATCTTTATGCCCATTGTTTTTAATAAAATCGATACTTTTCAAACAAGAATAGCCCAATCCTATGTAAATTTAACACAAGCTGATAGTACCTCTTACCCTGCTACATCCGTTATTACAATTGATAGGCCTGAATGGGATGCTGGTGCAGAAGCATTGACTGCAGTTAATATTTACGATCAATGGGCTCTCAGAGTAGTTTTATAACATTATAAAAAAAAGAGAGAGAAATTTCTCCCTCTCTCTTTTACCTATCACTCTTACTACCTAAATTTTAGGCAACTTGAAGTCCGTTCTTACGGATAGCGCGCGTAAAATCGCGAGCATCTACGCGGCGGATATCCTTGGAGTACTGATTAGTACGCTCAAGAACATTAACACGCTTAACGGTAAATTCACCGTTACGATCACGCTCAATCTTCGCGAAGAAGGTTTTTGAGCGGAGGTTTTTGTTGTTGTAATCAATCATGTTTTGGTTGTTGTTTCCTTTCATACACCTATTATAAGGTAAAATAATAATATATCAACTTTATTTTTTTATAGACTAAATAAAAATATGATATTTGATAGAAAGATAGAGAGTCTTATTAATATGTATAGATCTGAAGATCAGATTACAGAAGCAGAAAGCTTTATACCTCAACAAATTCACAATTTATTTAAAGGTGATATTTCTAGTAAAATTTTTAATACAAAGTTTTCTACTTTATTCAAAAATCTTAATTTAAATGTTGAAGTACCACCAGAAAATGACTTAACATGGAATGAACTTTCTAATTTTGATAGCTGGACTGATTTACCTGCATGGGTTTATAATACAATTGCTGTATTTGAACCTACAGGAATTCTATCTTGGCCTGCATTTGTTGAGGCAATAAATGAATATGATAAAAACCAGGGACCTTGGAACACAATATTTCTAGTACTAGCTGCTTTATCTATAATACCCGTAGGAGGTAAACCTGCGACACTTATATGGGGTACATTAAAATTACTGATGATGCCAATAAAGTTTATGGCTAAATTAGTTCCAGGGGGAAAATCACTAGGTAACATGGTAGAAAATGTAACAGATTGGTTTAGATCAAATCCAAAAGCAGTAGAAAATATTTCTATTAATAGTGTTAAGTCTTTAGATAAAATAAGTACCTCAAGCGGTAAAAAAGCATCAGAAGTTTACATTAATTTCTTAAGAAGACATAAATTGTTACCAGAAAGGGAAATTGTAAAACTTGAAAAATTAATTAAACAAGCGGAAGTTCCTATATCTAAACAAGCAGAAAAAGCGGCTTTAGCAGTTGATGATGCTGCAAAATTAAAAACAGCAAAACAAACTATAGTTCCAGATGATGCAGCAAAAATAAAAGCAGCAAAAATAAAAGCAGCAAAAAAAGCAAAGGCTGCAGCAAAAATAATAAAACCGTCTAGATTTGGTAAGGAATTATTACCAGCAGTAGTAGGTGGTGCGAGAATGGCTAATTCAATAAAAGAACCTTTAGACGCTGAGATAGAAAGAAATGCTGCAGAGGGTCAATCCCTTATAGATACTTTGAAGAAGTTAGGTGCAGCAAGTAAAAATAAACATACCTTACAGAGAAGACCTGGTTTTGCTTCCGGTAAGATAGGTGATATAAGACCTGGTGGTTCTTTTTAATTAAAAAAAGCTTTCTTAAGCAAATCTTTAATATAATTATTAAAATTTTCTTTTAAAGTAGAAGTCTTCTTACCTTTGGCTTTCTTGATAGCCTTGTCTCTAGAACCTTTGAACTTTTGTTCTGGTGTTTTTACTCTACCGTCTTTATCGTAGTCTTTCTTAGCTTTAGCAGCCTCAGTAAGCTTTTTGCCTTTAACAACCTTATCTTTACCACTGCCTGGCTTTGATTTGCCAGCTTTACCTGTTTTATTATATTTTTTCATTTCTGTTTCTTTATTTTTTGAAACTGTTTTTTTGGATGATTGCTTTTTAAATGGCATAATAAATTTATTTATAGCTTCTTAAAGCATTTTCTATATAAGTTTAAAATATCCTCTTCTGTTAATCCCATCTGTCTTAAAAACGTTTCAATAAAACCTATGTCTTTTGAGTTTAATAATTGCAGCACATCAGGGTCATCCTTTGTTTTTCCTTTTTCTATTACTTTATCTAATATTGCCTTTTTAAGTAGAGTCAATCTAGAGTAGTTTACTTGCGGTACTTCTTCTAATTTGTCCTGGGGTATTTCCTCTATATTATTACTACTAACTGTTTGTATAGGATTATAACCGGGAGGTACGTTTACTATAAAAATTTTAAATTGTGATCCTCCGCTATCATGACATTCCTGTAAAATGTAACCTTCATAATTTGGACTATATAAAGCACCAAGCTTTTCTGCCCAGACGGGGTCAACCTTAATTCGCACTTTCTTTAAACTTTTATCCTCAAACACGGATTTGAAAATATTAAAAAATTTCATAATATTATTTATTGAAAAAGTTAATATATAGATTAAAATAGTCTTATGATTAAAAAGAAACTTTCATACGCCAATCACAACAACCCCCATACACCAGAAGAGACGACTGATCTTATTGAAAGGGCCGCAATTGCTTATGAAGCATATCTTGATGCACTTGGTTTTGACTGGAGAAACGATCCTAATAGCAGTAATACCCCTTTGAGAGTGGCAAAGGCCTTCGTAACTGATCTAGCCATGGGATGTTATACTGAGCCACCAAAAGTTACAGCATTTGATAATGTCGACAAATATGATGGTATAGTTTGTCAGAATAACATTAAAGTAGTTTCTTTATGCTCACATCATCATGCTTCCTTTACAGGCGTTGCACATGTTGCATACATACCTTCCGCTAAGGGTAAAGTTATTGGATTGTCTAAGCTAAATCGCATTGTAGATTGGTTTGCTCGTCGTCCGCAAGTACAAGAAAACCTTACAGCACAAATCCATGAGTATGTCAATAAAGTATGTGAAAGGAATAATGGAGTTGCAGTACTGATTGAAGCAAATCATTCCTGTTGTTCTAACAGGGGCATTAAGCATGACTCTACTATGAGAACTGCGCGTATGTCAGGTGCATTTCTTGATAATAATGATAATTCTAGAGCGGAATTCTATAAATTTGTAGAATTTAGTAAGAAAAATACTTAAATTAATCTCATAATATAAATAATATTATGAGTAAGAAATATGAACTTGATAGAATCCGTAGCGTATATGAAAAAGTAATTAACGAGGACATGCACTATATGGATTTGTCGAGTTCGTTATTTGACAATGAACCAGGTCCGGTACCACAAATTCAACCGGTAATACACTCTGCTCATGAAAACCCAGAACCAGAAAAGAGAAACTCTGATATGGCTAAAAGTGAGCTTTTTAGTATTCTTAAAGATGGTACAGATCTTTTAGATATGTTAAACCATACTGAAGACATGGATCCATGGATGCTAAGTAAAATAGTAAAAGCTTCAGATTACATTATATCTGTTAAAAAAGCACTTGAATACGATAAATTTGAAAAAGAATGTATGAATTCAAGTGATGTAGAGGATATGAATGATGGATTAAGATTAGCTTCAAACATTAAAGGTATGCTTGACGGGGAAGGTATGGGAGTTAATGAGGCTGTACTCAAAAACGTTATTTTTAATATTGAATGTCTAAAGGCTAACAGACTTTAATATTCGGTATTAACATAATCATCCATAATTTTATTTAAAAATTTTATAACTTTTCTAGAATTTTTAGGTGGTATTTTAAAATTCGAATCTAAATCGATATCTAAGTTTTGATAATCATAGCCGTTAATGATATTAACTAAGTTTTCTTCTATTTTACTAGCATTATCTTTGTTTAGGCTCTTAAGAAATTTAACTACTTTAAGCTTATCGTCATCATCTAGGTTAACTAATAATGCCTTTGCAACCATACCTATTAAAAAAGCATCACTGCTACTTCTAGACTCTGTCTCTTCTACAGGATGTTCTGTTTCAGGTGCAGGAGCTCCTGGTGGTGGGGTTATAGAATTAGGTGCAGGAGTAGGTGCAGCTGCCATATTTGCTGCCGGATCAACAGGCATCTCAGGACCTTGCTCTGTCAGGATTCCTTTGTAGGAATTATTTAAAATTTTAATAAAATTACTTTGCATAATATTATTTAGTTTACCAAGGTTTTTAAACTCCTTACCTCACCTAAAACCTTAATTAATTCATAATATTCTTCAACTTCTAAATATTTTCTTAATTTTTTAGTACTATGATCTCTTGTAGAGTAAAAATTAAAAATTTTTTCACTTAAACCTTTTAAGTTTCCATTATTTTTCTTAAAAATTTCTTCATCTTTAAAAATTAAAACAGGTACAGGTAGCAATTTCTTTAACATCTTAACAACATTAATAAACTGAACAATAAAAGTTGTATCAGTCTTTAAAAAATCATTACTACGAAAGAAAAAAACCGGCTTTTCTTTAGTTTTTTTTATTTTACTAGTGTATAGTAAGTCCCTAATAATAAAGTGAAATATAAGCTTTTTAATATCTCTGCTACTAGGCTTATAGATATGCAAATCATTTATCTTATTAAGGGTATTATTATAAAAACCGGTACAGTCTATATAAACAATATTATATCTACTAAAAATGTAGTCTTCCACTACCTTAGTTTAATATACTTTTTTTATTTAACAAGCTTTTTGGTGGTCTACCTATTCTTACATTTATTATTCCGTTATAAAAATTCTCTTGTAACAAAACATCTCTTTTAATTTGCTCTTTTATTTCTTCATACCCTAACTCCCACTTAGAACCACATATTTTAATAATAGTAAACGTGAATTTATCCTTACCTAACTTCATTATATCTTCATTAAGATCAAAAGAAGAGCCAGTATACCCTTTCCAATCAGATTCTTTTAACTCAATACGGTTTTTTTTTTTACCTTTTAAAGGTTTTTTTCTCACTTTTCTACAACATTGTTTTTTACCTATATAAGTTTTATTATTAGTGGTGTTTATTATTTCATAAACAAACCCAAACATATCCTCACTACAAACAGTTCCTTCTTTTGCTAACCAGTGACCTAGATCCATTATTTCTTTTTCCTTTTTTTAGTTTTTAATCTACCATTTCTTGTGTACAGTCCCAGTACTTTTGGTATAATAGCACCATGTTCTTTAGCATAAGTATCACTATTACCAACACTAGCTCCCCCTTCACTAGAGGTCGAGTAATCGCCAAAAACTCCCCCAGAACCAGCCATATTTTGCTCTAGGAATTTTTTAAAATTTTTCACCTTGATTATTTAATCAATTATAGTACTATAACAAGGTGGTTAACATTACACTTTATATTGAAGAGCTTAAAAAAGATACAATTGTTAATGAAATAAATCTTAAGGAGAAGGCTCTATCACTACCTGCTATTAAGGCTAAGTGGGTAGCTCGAATTATTAATCATAAAAATAATTTAAATATATTAGAGAAACGAAAGAAAAATATTATAAGAGATGCTTTACCTAGAGTTAAAGAATCCTTACCTGTAAAGCTTTCTGATAATTTTATAAAAGAAAAAGCAGAAGAGACTACAGAGGTTATATCTGTAGTAAAGGATATTGATGAAGAAAAAATGATAATTGATTTCTTAGAAAGAACTGAAAAGATTATTTCTTCTATGAGTTATGACATGTCTAATATAATTAAAATAGTTCAACTTGAAACATTATGACAGAGTTAGATTTCCAAAAGTTTAAAGGTATTTTAAAAGGAGACTTATTTACTAAAATAAGAGAACATTTTTCTGAAAAAAATGATGGTGCCAAATTTGCAAGAAATAGGTATAAGTTTATACCTATGCGTAAATATGCCATTACACCTACCGGTCGATTCTTACCTGGCCTGGCCTACGAAATTGTTAATTATATTAAAGAAAACGATCCTAAAGAGAAGCTAATTATTTCTGAACACTTAATAGATTATCTTATTCCTTCTAGAAAATGGAAAAGTCATACAAATTATACTGAAAATATTTTAGATTTAAATTTAAAACTTTATGATTATCAAGAAGATGTTGTTAAAAAATGTCTTACAGCAGGTAGAGGTACTATAGTACTGGCAACTGCTGGAGGAAAAACACTTATTACTTCCTCTCTTATTAATCATATAAGAAATACAGTGTATGCTGATAAGCAAGATTTTAAATGTGCACTAGTAGTACCCTCCCTTTCTTTAGTAGAACAAACTATTGATAAATTTCAAGAGTACGGTGTTAATTTTACATACTCTAAATGGACAGGTAACAATCCTCTCAATTTAGCTACTGATGTTATAGTATGTAATATAGGCATATTACAAAGCAAAAATACTGATACCTCTATTCTAGAAACAGTAGATATGTTAATTGTTGACGAAGTACACATTTTAAGAACAGGTAATAGTATTAATAAAATTATAGATACTATTATAACACCTCACCGCTTTGGATTTACAGGTACTATGCCTGAATCTAAAATAGATACCTGGAATATTATAGGTAAAATGGGACCTCAATTGTACGAGAGAAAGAGCTATGAATTAAGGAAAGACAATTTTGTTTCTAGTGTACAAATTTCTATTCTAGAAATATTTTATAAAACTAAACCTGATATGCGTATCTTTACTAACGATAAATACAGATCAGAATTAGAGTTTCTTTTTTCTAATAGCTATAGAAATAAAATTATAAACAAAATTTCTTCTAACGCAAATAATAATATACTTATAATGGTAGATTTTATTAAACACGGTGAAAAATTGTTTGAAGTACTATCTGCCAACCTTAAAAATAAAGAAATATATTTTATTCAAGGTAGTGTTGAAACCGATGCAAGAGAAGAAATAAGAAAAAAGATGGAATACAAAAATAATGTTGTTTGTGTTGCTATCTCTAAAATATTTTCTACAGGTATTGATATTAAGAACTTACATTATATAATATTTGCAGGGGGTGGTAAAGCTAAAATTAAAACCTTACAAAGTATTGGAAGAGGTCTTAGATTACATAAAGATAAAAAAATACTTCAAATTATAGATTTACAAGATCAACTTCAATATGGTATAGACCATGGTAATAAACGCATACAATTTTATGAACAAGAAAAAATCCCTTATCAAAAAACCGAAATTAGAGAGTAGCATTCAAGAAAACGTTTCTATAGTAAGCGTTGATCAGCTTATGAAAAGCTCAATACCTGAAACTATTATATTACCTGTTATTGTAGCGGAAGATCCACCTAAGAAACGTAAGAAAAAAAAGTCTGCAGAAGAAAAAGAACATTATGTTAATGGTAGAGAGTTTGAAGATGCAATCACCGTCTATTATCAGACAGATAAAATTACAAATTATCTAGGTGATAGTCTAAGAAAAATTGCTGTAGGTTTATCATACGCACCTAACTTTATCAATTACTCCTTTAAAGAAGATATGATAGGAGATGCTATAGTAAAGATGTATCAGGCTCTTAAGCATAAAAAATTTAAACTTAATCATGGTTTTTCTCCTTTTAGTTATTTTACGACTATTGCATTTCACGCTTTTATTAGTAGAATTAAAAAAGAAAAGAAACATTATCAAGTGCTAGAAGACTATAAAGAAAGACAATACAATAATCTCATTAATAGTGATGAAGAGATGAATTCACATAAAATTTATACTAAACCTACAGGTTACGATAACGATGTTTTTAGCGATACTTAATTAAATGTCACAAACAAAATACGCTTTATTTACAGACCTTCATTTAGGAGTTCATCAAAATAGTTTAGTATGGCATAAAATTGCCCTTGATTGGGCAGATTGGTTTATTGCTGAATTAAAATCAAAGAAAATTAAAAATATTATATTTACTGGTGATTTTTTTCATTCTAGATCAGAAATATCCGTTAATACGATCCATGCTGCAGCCGAATTCCTAGATAAATTTAAAGATTTTGAAGTATTAATGATACCAGGTAATCATGACTGCTATTATAAGGATAAAGCTAATGTACATTCTCTTTCAATATTGAAAGGATATAGTAATATAACTATATTTGACAGCGTTACTAGTAAGACTATTGGTAAACATAGTGTAACGTTTTGTCCCTGGGGGTTTAATGAAAATAATATACCTGAAGGTAGTGCCATATTTGGTCACTTTGAGATAGAGACTTTTAGGATGAATGCACATAAGCTATGTGAGAAAGGTACAAACCCAAGAGATCTTTTGCAAAAAGCACCTCTTATTTTTTCTGGTCATTTTCATCTTAACGAAGAAAGAGAGTATGATGAAGGTAAAATTATATATGTAGGCAGCCCTTTTCAGTTAGATTTTGGTGAAAGAGAATGTAAAAAAGGGTATTACGTATTAGATTTTGATGATAATATTACATATAACTTTTATGAAAATAATATTTCACCTGTACATAAAAAATTTTTAGTTTCTGAACTACAAAACAATGAAGATCTTAAAGAGCATTATAAAAATAACTTTATTAAAATTGTAATAGATAAAAATATAGATCAAAAAAAGATAGATGAGTATATTAACGTTTGTAATGGATATAGTCCGTTGTCGTTAATAATTGACCCTCTAGTTAATTATAGTGTTTCTATAGAAGATCAAAATGAATGTGATCTTTCTGGAGTAGATGTCTCAAAAGCTATAGTAGAATTTGTTAATATGCTAGATATAGAAGAAAAAGATGAAGTAATTAAACATACATTGTTTTTATATAATCAAATAAAATGACTAAATTTGTAAATTTTGATAAATTAATAATAGAAAATTTTTTATCAATTGGTAAAGAGCAAGTAGAAATAGATTTAAAGCCAGGTCTACATGTTATTACCGGTACCAATAAAGACCAATCTGATAGACGAAACGGTATTGGTAAGAGTACTATTCTTGATGGTCTTAGCTTTGTGTTGTTTGGTAATACCCTAAGAGAGTTAAAGAAGGAGTTTATTGTTAACAATATTACTAAAAAGACTCCTAAAGTTTCTCTTGTTTTTAGTATTCAAGAAAATAATATACTTAAAAAATATGAATTACACAGGACAATAGAACCAAGTAAGTGTTATCTATATGAAGATGGTATAGACGTTACAAGAGATTCTATGGTTAATACCACTGAATATGTTCAAGGTATTTTAAGACTTACGCCTGAAATATTTCAAAACTGCATTGCAATGACTCTTAATAATATGGTACCTTTCATGGCAAAGAAGAAGGTAGAAAAGAGAAAGTTTATTGAGAGTATTTTTAATTTAGAAATGTTTAGTAGTATGAACAGTAATCTTAAGGCTGAAATGCAAGAGACCAAAAAAGATTTTGATATTAAGAATGCTAAATTTGAAGAAATAAAAAAACATTATAGTAGTCTTGTGGATCAATCTTTAAATAAAGAAATAGAAAAGAAAAAGAGAAGAGAAACTTTGCAGAGTAGGCGAGAGAGCGCTGCTAAAGAAATAGAAGAAGTAAAAGTTACTATAGATAAAATACAAAATATAGATATTACTGAAGTACAAAATAAAATAACCTATGCAGGTGATAAACTACAGGAATTATTATCCAAGATTAATATTATCGGCAAAGATATTACATCTGTAGAAACAAAAAGAGATTTTATTAAAGTGTCTTTAACGAAGATAGGTACTGAAAAAGACATGTGTCCTGTATGCTTAAAACCTATTACTGCATTGGATAAAAATCATATATCTGATCAAAAGAAGCTTTTTAAGAAAGAAATAAGTGAATATGATATTAGCATTAATGAACTAGAAAATAAATTGACTGTTTATGAAGAGTCTAAAATAAAGCTAGACAGCGCGTTTTGTAAGCTTAAAGAGATTGTTAGCAGACAAAAGCTAAGAGAACAACAAAAACAACACCTTACTCAAAAAGAAATAGACTTACAATCTTATGTTGCTACTGTTGATAGAGATATTGAAGATTTAGAAAATACAAATAATGATCTAACAAATGCTATTGAAACTATTAAGCAAAAAGTTGATGCTATTACTCAACAGATAGAAAAAGATAAGCATAATTTAAATATACTCGACCTAGTAAAATTTGTATTAGGTGAAGACGGAGTAAGGAGTTATATTGTTAAAAAGATACTTAACTTGTTTAATAATAAGCTTAGCGGCTACTTAAGAAAATTAAATTCTAATGCTTTTATTAAATTTGATGAATATTTTGAAGAGACTATTGTTAATAATAAAGGGGTTGAGATGAGTTATTTTAACTTTAGCGGAGCAGAAAAAAAAGTTATTGATTTAGCAATTATGTTTACTTTTATTGAAATGCTAAGACTTCAAAGCAATATATCTTATAACATACAATTTTATGATGAGCTTCTCGATACTAGTCTAGATGAAGCAGGGGTAGAGATGGTTATAAGTCTTTTGACAGAATTGGTACAAGCAAAAAAATATGGTATATATGTCATATCCCATAGAAAAGAATGCTCTAAATTGAGTACAGGGGATGTTATCTTTCTTGAAAAGCAAGAAGGTATAACAAAAAGAGTTCAATACTTGGAGTAGTTGAATTAAAAAAAGAAAAAGTAAATAATACAAATTTAAAATATGTTGATATCACCTTTACAAAGAAACGTACAAAAAAATAATTTTTCTCAACCCGTACAAAAGCAGCAAGATCTTACGCCACCTGAAACTCAGCTACCAAGAACAATTCAATTCTATGCTGATTATAGCGGGTGTGGTTTCTGGAGAATGATCTGGCCGGAGCATTTAATTAATGCTTATAATAAAGGAGTAGTGCATGGTAGTACTGTTATGTGCTTAGATCCAAGATGGTATGTACATACTAAGGTTGTAAGAATTCAAAGACAAGCTACATCCCATCAAGTCGCATTTGTTAAATTTTTAAAAGAAGTTCAAAAGCAGGTAGGTTTTAGATTAATTTATGAAATTGATGACTTAGTCTTTCATGAAGACATTCCTGAATATAACAAGTTTAAACCTGCTTTTACTGATCCAGATATAAGAAAAAACATTCTAGAGATTATGGGAATGTGTGATGAAATTACAGTAACATGTCAGTTCATGAAGGATTATTATGCAGCAAAAACTGGCCATAATAATATTACTATTATTCCCAATTACCCACCTAAATTTTGGATTGGAAATCATTATGATGTAAAGACAATTTCTGATAATTACGACCAGCACTCGAAAAAACCAAGAATTCTTTATACTGGTTCCGGTGCACACTTTGATGTAGACAATAGAGTTGGACAAGATGATGATTTTTCTCATGTTGTTAAAGCAATTCATGATACTGTTGATAAATTCCAGTGGGTATTTCTAGGAGCTTACCCACTTCCTTTGAGAAATTTAGTACAGTCTAAAAAAATTGAATTCCACGAGTGGTCTAATCTTTATAATTACGGAGAAAAAATTAAAAATCTTAGAGTTAATATGATGGTTGCACCTCTTAAAGATAATAATTTTAATAAGTCAAAATCTGATCTTAAGTTAATTGAGGCAAATGCTTTCGGGATACCGATTGCATGTCAAGACTTATGCACTTATGAAGATGCACCTTTTAAATTTAAGACAGGAAGTGAGATGATTGACATATGTAGCGATGTTTTGAGCAAGAAAGGTAGATATATGAATCTTTCTGCAAAAGCACGTAATATAGCTAATACTAGATGGCTTGAGAATGGTGAAAATCTTGATTGTTATCAGGAACTGTTTACTCTACCATATGGTCATAAAGATAGGAAGAGAATAAATCGAATAAACGGAATTATCGTTTAACGATTATATAAAAAAGATAGCTTATACAAGGGTAAGACAAAAAAGTTAGTAAAGGCCATAGAGGACTTAAACTAAAAATAAATGTATAAGCTGCACCTACTAGTAAAGAGAGCCAAAAACTACAACATATCCAACAAGAGGTTAACTCTCCTAAAATTTTATTTTTTACAAAAAGATAATCGTCAAACTGCATTGGAGATAAATCTTTTTTAAAGAAAATTTTACCAATAGTGTTTTTTATAGGAGAAAAAAACCAAAGAGTCAGTAAACTATTGACATTTAGTAATCCAAGTAAAAATAAAATAGTCATTAAGTTGTAGGGGTAGAGGACATTATAAAAGTAAGATATTTGTTTCTTAAACTCCTTTCAGCGCAACTACTGCATGCTCCTTGCTTCTTATAGTCTTCTAATTCTTTAAAAAATTCTTTTCTTAAATTAGAACAGTTAACAATACTTTCCGGGCAAGGCTTATCTTCTATAAAAAAATTAATTTGATCTTCACTCATATTAATATATATTCTAACTTGTAAAAAAAACTACTTATGAGCTATAGAAACGTTGCGTATAACCCAAAAGGAGAGTGTATGATCTTATATACATGGGATAATGAAGGGAGACGAGTGTCCTACGATGTTTCCTACAATCCTTACCTGTATGTAGAGTCTAATAATAAACCCGATGCTACGAGTATTTTTAATACTCCTCTTAAGAAGCGCAAATTTAAAAATCAATACGAGAGGAGCAAGTTCTTTAAAGAGTCGAATGTTAAGAGACTTTTTGAAAATCTGTCTGTAAATCAGCAATTTTTAATTGATACCTTTTATAAGGATTATGAAAAGCCAGAATTTATTCAGAATCCGCTTAAGGTGTTCATGATAGATATCGAGACTTATTCAGTCGATGAGTTTCCTGTTCCAGAAACTGCGACGCATGTTATTAATCTTATAACTTCGCATGACTCATTAACAAATAAATATCATACGTTTGGTCTAAAGAAAGAATATACTCCTAAAAATCCTGACGAAGTTTATATTAAATGCAGAGATGAGCAGGACCTTCTTCTAAAATTTCTAGACTATTATACAAAAGACTACCCGGATATTATTTCTGGTTGGAACTTTCACGGCTTTGACTTGCCCTATATTATTAATAGAATTACTAACTTGTTTGACTTTGAAACAGCTCAAAGATTGTCACCTACAGGTAGAATGTATAGTAGGACTATGAAAGGTCAGTTCGGTAAAGACCAGACAAGATGGTATATTGATGGTGTGTCATCGGTCGACTACTTGGACGTATATAAAAAATTCGCACCTAATAGAGAAAATTATAAGCTTGATACTATTGCTAGACTAGAACTTGACGAACAGAAGATTGATTATGGTAGTAGTAATCTATCAGACCTTGCTGATAACCGCTGGGACGTTTTCGTAGACTATAACATTCAAGACGTTAAAATTCTTGTAAAACTCGAGCAAACATTAAAATATATTGAACTTTTGAGAATGCTTTCAATTGCGGGTCTTACTACAGTTGAAGCGTCTATGGGCTCAATGTCTGTTATTGTTGGTGCTTGTGCAATTAAGGCTAGACAGAGAGGTCAAATTATTCCTACCTTTATTAGACCCCCGGACGACGGTTCTCAAAATGCAGGAGCGTATGTTAAGGTACCTGAGCCAGGTTTTCAAAAGAATATAGTTAGCTTCGATGCTAACTCTCTGTACCCTAATACGATGATTACGTTAAATCTCTCACCAGAAACTAAAATCGGCAAAATCGTGGGTAAGAATAAAGAAGAGATTACCATTAAGGATGTTAATAATAATACATATAAGCTAAGCACAGGTAAATTTGCGACGCTAGTTAAAGATAAGGATCTAGCTATTTCAAGAGCAGGTGTACTGTTTACTCAGAAAACAAAAGGATTAATTCCTGAAGTAGTAGACTATTATTACAGTAAGCGTGTAGAGGTTAAAAAAGAATTGTCTAAATTAAAAAAGAAAATAGCAAAATTAGAAGATAAAAAAGAATTAGAGCAAGAAATAAACAGATTAGAGACCAAGCAACTTACAATTAAAATTTTCATTAACTCCGTATATGGTGTTCTCGGCAATAAAGTATTCCCTCTTGGTGATGATGATTTGGCAGAAAGCATCACATTAACCGGTCAAGCTGTTATTAAAGAGAGTGCAGAAATTGTTAAAAGATACATTCAACAAGAAACAGGAGAAGATCCGGGCGAGGTAAACAAATATACTGATACAGACAGCTGTTATTTTGCTTTGGATCATTTGGTTAAATATCATAAAATTAACGCGGTTGAAAATGGTCTAATAACAAAAGAGTTTCATAAGATTGTAGACGGAGTTACTGATTACCTTAATACAGAAATTACTTTGTGGGGCGAAAAGGTTCTCAATAGTAAAGACTGTAGATTTATCTTTAAAAGAGAGAAGATCTGTGACGTGGCATGCTTCTTTAAAAAGAAAAGATATGTACTACATGTACTAGACGATGAAGGTACACCTTCTAATGAGTTTAAGTATGTAGGTGTAGAGGTCAAGAGGACAACAATGCCTCCAAGTCTCAAACCTTTAGTAAAAAACATTATTGAAACAATGTTGCTGACCCAAAATCACCAAAAGACAAACCAGGTTGTAAGTGAAGTATATGATAAATTTATTCAATTGTCGGTGGAAGATATTGCTGAAGTGTCAGGTATTAAAGGGTTAGAGAGGTATTCTACTTTATGTGAGGGGTTTAAAACAGCTAAAGGCATGCCACACCATGTTAAAGCGGCATATTTTTATAACGAGTTAATTAAAAGACTAGGTATAGAAAAAAAGTATGAAAAGATTCAATCTGGAGATAAGATAAGACATATGGCTTTAAAAACTCCTAATAGATTTGGAATTAAAAAAATAGCTTACAAGTATTATTATCCTGACGAATTTAAACAGCTCTTTCAATTAGACTATGAGGCTATGTTTGAAAAAATTGTGTATTCTATTGTAAAACGCTTTTATGAAAACGTTAATTGGGTACCTTCTAAGCCAGGTGAAATAATTCAATGTGATTTATTCGAGTTATTGAGTTGATTTATTGCAAACATAATATAATTTATAAGACATATGGAAACAATATTATTCATCGACCCAGTAGGGTTTACAATCATCGCTGAAAAGGTTAAAGTTGACGAGAACAAAGTAGTGGTTAAAAATCCTGCTGTTCTTCAAGCTGCACCTAATCAACAAAATCAACTTCAAGTACAACTCTTGCCGGTTTTGTTTAGGGAATTTCTTACTCAAGAGACTCGCAAAGAAGGGGTTACATTTATCTATCCTAAGAACCGTATTGTTGTTAGTGATGCAGTTCTAGAAGAGCGTTTAGTTGGTCAGTATCAATCTATTTGCGGTGCACCGACAGCTCAAAATCCAGGCTCATCGTCAGATGAAGTAGTAAAACTTTTTGACGAATAGTAACAAAATTAAAAAAATACTTTTTAAACCATCTCTTTGAGATGGTTTTTTTTTTCTTGAATTATAAAAAATATACACTATATTACTTGTATGGAAAAAGATAAAAAAATGCAGGATGTATTTGATGTGTTGGATGAGAATCCTTATGCTACATATCTCTCGGAAAGCACTCTTACAAATGTAGATACTTGGTATGATACAGGCTCATACGCACTTAACGCAATTATTTCTGGCAAACTTAAAGACGGGGGGGTACCTAAGGGTAGAGTAATTATATTTGCGGGTGAAACTGGAACTGGTAAAACCCTATTCATTAATAAGATCTTAGGTCTTGCACAGAAGCAAGGCATATATCCTGTTATTTTTGATTCAGAGTTTGCAGTTGATTCACAATCTGCTATTAACGTTGGATTAGACCCGGAAAAGACAAAGTATATACCTGTTGATACAGTGGAAGGTTTACGTAATTCTATCTCTAAATTTCTTGATAAGGTTATAGAAAATAAACTACAAGGTAAATTTATAGTTTCTATTGATAGTCTTGGTAATCTTTCTTCTGAAAAGGAACAGCAAGATATGCTTAAGGATAAGGCAGCAGCAGATATGGGCAGTAGAGCTAAAGGCATAAAGAGTCTCTTGAGAACTCTTACTCTTAAAGCAGGTCAAGCTGGGGTTACAGTGTTAATATCAAATCATACTTATGCAGACCCTGTAGCCCTCTACCCGTCACTTATTAAGAATCAATCAGGCGGTTCGGGACCGCTTTATATGGCTTCGGTAATTGTGCAGCTAGCTAAGAAGAATGAAAAAGCTGAAAATGACGATGCTGATGAAATCTTACCTGAGGCAAAAAATTATAGTGGTGCAACATTGAGAGCACTAACTGTAAAAAATAGATTTGTACCGCCATTTCTTGAAGCCTCTCTTTATCTTAACTTTCTTAAAGGTTTAGATAGGTATTCAGGCTTGTTTGAGATGGCTGTCAATCATGGTATTATTATGCAAACGGGATCTACCTACACCATGCCTGATGGTACTAAGCTAGGTTATAAAAAGAATTTTATTAATGAAAAATTCTACGAGGATATTATTTTACCTAAATTAGAGGTAATTCTTGGGGAAAAATACAAATATTCTCATGGACCTGTAAAAGAGGATGTTACAAAAGATGAAGAATAAAAAAATTGTAGTTACGCTTTCAGGTGGTATGGATAGTGCCGTACTATTGTGGAAAGCAATAGAGCAAGTAGGTAATAATAATGTTTATCCCTTGTTTTTTGACTATGGTCAAAGACATATTATTGAAAAAACATGTGCAGTACAACAAGCGGACTTTAATAATTTAACAGGTCAACTTAAAATAATTGACGTTACTGCTATTAGAGAGTTAGCTAGTACTAGCTCTCTTACTAACGATAATATTGATACACCTAATATTAAAGATATGATGGGTGAAGCACAGCCAAAATCTTACGTACCGTTCAGAAATATAATGTTTTTAAGTATGTGCTGTGCTTATGCAGAGACTGTAGGTGCGGAGGAAGTATGGTATGGTGCTACTAAGATTGATAGTCTTGCCGGATATTGGGATGCAGAAGAAACGTTTGTTAATAGGTTTAATTCTGTTATAGAATTGAATAGAGAAAAGAGTATTAAAGTTATAGCGCCTTTAATTGAAATGGATAAGGTTGATATTATTAAGGAAGGAGTAAAGCTTGGCGTTAAATTTGATAAGACATATACTTGTTACTCAGGTGAGTTACCTGCTGACGCTTCATCAGCCTCATCCTCATTAAGAATTAAGGGATTTATTAATGCCGGGTTGATTGATCCTATGGAATATAAACAAAATTTAGATAGTGTGTGGAAAAAACACAACTGTAAGTTAATATAAAAATATGAGTAATACATTGCAACAACGACTTAAAGAAGAAACAACAGAATCACATAAAAGAGCAGAAAATCATCCACTGATGGCCAGTTTTATTAGTGGCAAATACGATGAAAGACAACTTTTACAATTTCTTGTTAATGTGAGACCTACATATAGTGCTGTGGAGGAAAGACTATTGTCAGCAAATATCTTTAGAAACTCTGACTTAAGGAGGACTCAGACAATCTCTAAAGATATTATCACACTTACTCGAAAGCATATTAATGAAGACAATGTTTACTTGTTAAAACCTTTAGCAATTGCAGAGGAATGGGTATCAAAAGCTTGGTCTAAGCCAGTTGCTTTGCTTAAAGCGGACCTATACGTTAGGTGGTTAGCTGATCTTTACGGCGGTAGGTTACTATCTACAAAACTTGCACCTTTTAATCAAATGTACATTTATAATAATGCACAAAATGTTATTAGTGATGTAAGAGCAATTGTTGATATTACAAATGACAATGTTAGTGAAGATGATTTTGTATTAGAAGTAAATAATTTTTTTGAGTTTCACGTTACTCTATTTGATCAAATTTATAATGGAATCCCACAATCTACTTAAAGGCTATTTTAACGATTTAGCTGATATTTTTTCTGACTATATGGGTAGCTTCGATAATAAGAAGCTACCTTTTCAGAAAGAAGAACACGAATGGTTAAATTATTTTTTTAATACTGATGTTACTAGGCACGTGCATCTTGAATATTATAAAACTAATAAAATGTGTGTGTTGCATTCAAATATTTTTCCCAATTCACATGTTGATTTACCTATTTTAGGATTCGATGTTATAGCTCTAGGGGATAAAATTACAGGAATATTTTTTGATCTCACACCTACATCACTGTCTTTATTTGATATAACCAGCTTAAGAAATCTTAAAAGTAAAATTAAGTCACCTACCAGAAATTTACCAGAATGGGCTAATTTTTTTAGTGATGATTTTATTTGTATTACACCAGAAGCGGAAGAATTAGATTATATTTTTAATCAAATTTATATTATTATAAAAAATTATCTTTATTATATTACTTACTATACTAAAATATATCAAAAGAACATTAATATACAAAATAGATATTGCGTAGGTCAAAAGAAAAATGATAAGACATTTAAGTCATTAGCAAATGAAATAGGTGATGACAATGCAAAATTATTCTTAAATAAATATCTGTTCCCTGAAATTGAAGAGACTAACTAATTAAAATGTGTGGGATATTTGGATCAAATAAAAGAGAAAAATACTTAAACTTACAAAAGCTTAATCTTAAAAGAGGTGACTTTGCTCACAGTACTTTATTTGTTGATAGAGACGGCTTTGAAATACATAAAGTACCTATGCAGAACGTTATTAAGACTCAGTATAGATTTCCTAAGAAGAAAAAATTTGATCTATATATGGGTCACGCTCAAGCACCTACTTCATCGCAAAGAAAATTTGATATTAATACTACACACCCCTTTATTGTTGAGAATTGGGTTGTTGCTCACAATGGAGTACTCACAAATTTTAAAGAGCTTGTCAATCAATTTGAGATGCCTTATAATAACCCTGTAGATACCAGCATAATACCTTATATTTTATATGCTACGCAGACATTTAGTTCTAGAAATACAGAAATTGATGTTATTGTTAACTGTCTTCAGTTACTAAAAGGTACTTTCGGTTTATGGATGTTTAATGCTAATACAGGTAATTCCTTTTTAGCAAAATGCGGGGTCACTTTATTCGCTGATGTGTATGAGAATACTTTTAGTTCAGTACAGGATAAGGGTCTATCGAGTTTAGATGAAGGTGTACTTTTTCAAGTAACTTCTGAAGGTATTACAGCAGTTGCAGACTTTGAATGTGATAGTCCGTTTTTTACTATTTAATTCATATCTCCTTCACCGCGCCATCCACCTACATGAACCCCGCCCCATTCATCCTTATCCATGTCTGCGACATCTTCATCTTCATAACCTGAAGTAATTTCACCAGTACCTTCACCTTCTTTAGCCTCTCTCTCATCCGACTGTTCCTCAGGGTCTGCAGCTTTAAACTGGTTAGTACCGGATTTAACTAAGTAACCTGTGCTTATAAGAGAAGATATAGACATTTTTGCATCATTATCATCCACATCAGGATTATCTTCAATATACATTCTTATTAATTCATCTCTTGTATAGTCACCTTCATCAAGAATTTTAATCCAAAAGCGCTTCATTGCGGGATCATCGATACCTTCGCCTTGCTGTCCTGTAATACCTTCAGTTTCCTCTTCTTCCGTATTACCTAACTCACCTGCTTTTTTAAAGGTATATTCTGCTAGTTTCTCAACACCAGCAGGTGAAGGCTTTTTCTCTAACTTTACACCTGATGTTAAACCGTCTCTTTCATCTCTTAAAACTTTAGCAGCCTTCAACGCATTGTATAAAACCCTTGAAGAATACTTTGCATTTGTATTATTAATGGAAGGCTTGACTTCTCTTATTACAGGTCCTATCTCCATCTCATAAAAATCCTTATATAATTTTGGAGATCTTCCACCCATACTTCTAAATTTTTGAAAAAACTTACTAAAAACAGCTTTTGTTTCATCAGGAGAAAGATCATATTTACCTTTAGATAATTCAGGAAATTCTGCAGTTACTTCTTCTCCTGTGCCACCATATCCTCCTTCTATTTCTACGGGAACGTTTTCATTAAGTAAATTGTTCCTATGTCTACTATAAGTTTCGAAAATTTTATGGATGTCATTATTCATTTGAATTATTTATGGTTTAGTATATAATATTTGTATGAATACAGTAATTTGTAGCATTACAAAAAATAATTTCTTTGATACTATTCTTTACAAATCTACTTTAAAAAATAATATATGTAATATTTGCTTTGAACAACATAATGATGGTAAGAAAGGACTGAGTCAATTCTATAATGAGTGCATAGAAAAATACAAAGAACAGCCTAAAATAAACACATTAATATTTTGTCATGATGATGTTCAAATTATCAATAATGATGTATTTTCTCAAGTAGAGCAAGGTTTAAAAACTTATGATGTCTTAGGAGTTGCAGGTTGTGTAAATCCAAAAATTATAGAAAGGAATCTATGGCACTGGATGGCAGGGGATAAAAAAAACTTTAGAGGTATTGCAGGTCATCCTATAGATGAAGCAAGTGACTCTTTCTATGTTACTTCCTTTGGCCCTACCCCATCAAGAGTGGCTATTATAGACGGGGTTTTTATGGCTATAAATTTACAGAAGATTATTGACTCTAATATTAAATTTGATGAAGATTTTAAATTTCATCACTATGATATTGACTTTAGCTTGCAATGTAACAAAAGTTCACTTAAAATAGGTGTGTGGCCAATTCTTATAAACCATAAATCACCTGGTTTAAAGGATTTTAACTCGAGTTGGAATGTCAGTAACGATAATTTTATTAAAAAGTGGAAAAACAAATAGATCAAGAGCTTTATGAGCATATCATCTTCTACAATTGTCTTGTAGATAGTTCGTATATTTCAAGTGTATGTGATTATATTACACCTGCTATATTTAAAAACAAAGATATTAAGTCTGTCATTAGTATTCTTACTGATTTCTTTAAAGATAGGGGATGTTTACCTACCAATACTGAAATTAAAGCATATTTAAGCGATGATAATCTAAAGCAAAGTTTTAAAACCGTACTGTCTAAATTAGTAGATATAGACAAAAGATTTAATAAAGAAGAGCTATATAGTAATACGGAAGTTTTCTTGAAAGAGAGGCATGTTTTTAATACTCTCTTAGAAGCAGCTGATAAGTTAGATTCAAAAAACTTAGATACTAATAAGCTTCTGCAGAAAATAGAAAAAGCTGTTAATATCGATCTATCAACAAGCCAAGGTACTAATCTGCTTCATGATGTAGATTATTTTATTAAAGAACTTAATAGGGACGAACCTGTTATTTCTTCTGGCTGGAAGTGGCTCGATGAAAAGCTAGGAGGGGGGTTTTTTGAGAATGGTAGGTCTCTGTATTTGTTTATGGGTGAAACAAATGTAGGTAAGAGTATATTTTTAGGTAATATTGCTACCAATATTGCACTCAAAGGTAAGAAAGTATTGCTACTCACCTTTGAGATGTCTGAAATAATGTATGCAAAGCGCTTGGCTTCTTCTATTACTAAAATCCCTATGAGTAATCTAAGAGCAGATAGTCAGACTCTTAAGCAACTTCTTATTGAGACGAGAGAAAAAGATAAAAAGTCTGCAGTACTCATTAAAGAATTTCCACCCTCAACAATTAGCCCAGGTCAAGTAAGTGCTTTTATTAAAAAGATTGTACAGTCTGGCTTTAGACCTGATGCTATTGTATTGGATTATATTAATCTGCTTAACTCCCCTGTTGGTAATAATAGTTATGAACGAATTAAAAATATTTCCGAAAAAGTTAGAGCTATGAGTTATGAATTTAATTGTCCTGTAATTAGCGCAACACAAATTAATAGATCAGGATACGGAATGGATCAACCGGGTCTAGAAACTATATCTGAAAGTACTGGATTAGCAGCAACTGCAGATGCTATTTTTAGCATATGGCAAAGAGATGAGGATAAGGAGTTAGGTATAGTAAATCTAGGTATAGTTAAGAATAGATTTGGACCTAATCATGGTTTTATACCTCTTAGAATTGATTATCACACTCTTACTATTAATGAAGACGATATTATTACAGGTACAGCAGAAACATTGGACTTCTCAAGGTCCATTAGTCAATTAGTTGATTAACAATATTATAAACTAAGTACGGTAATGAGTAAAGGAATACATGTCTTCACTGACGCAGATTTAGATGGTGCAGTATGCTATTTAACATCGTGCTGGTTCATGGAAAAAAAATTAAATGTTACAGTTACCACAGAAAAAAATTTAAAGAAAGACCTTGAACAATTTTTAAATAATAATGATATTAATAATTATAGTAGAGTTTATATTTTAGATATTGATATTTCTAGAACACCTGAATTATATGATAAACCAAATATAACTATTTTTGATCATCATCTAGGCAGCATTAATTGTACCTATCAATTTAAACATGCAAAAGTATTCATAGAGAATGAAGGTAGCGCATGCAAGTTTTTATATAAAAAATTAAAAGAAAAATATAATAGAGATCTAGATCAAAATAAAAAATTATTAGTTTCTATAGGGCATGATTATGATAGCTATACTTTAAAAAATAAAGACCTCTCTGTAGGTTTAAATACCCTTTTTTGGAACCTTCAGGGTAATCGATTAGAAAAATTTGCCGAAAAATATTATAACGGATTTATACCCTTTACTAATGATGAACATAAAATAATATTGTTTTACAAAAATAAGATCAAAAAGCATTTAGAAATAACTCCAATTTACTCTGCAGGTATAACTTTTGGTAAAAGGGAAGTTAAGGTTTGCTCTGTTATGGCCGATTTTTGCATTAACGAATTTGCTTATGAAATTTTAAATTTAACAAAGAGTGAGGTCGGAATTATAGTTAATCCGAGGACTGAGACTGTAAGTTTTAGAAGAAGCAAGGACAGTATTATTGATGTAAGTAAACTGGCTTCAAGAATATGCAAGGGCGGAGGACATGAGGCTGCAGCAGGCGGTCTGATAACTCAAGAGTTTCTTGAATTTAGTAAACTCCTTAACCAAATGGATAGATTTATATGATTAATAAAGAATTAGAATATAGAGAAAACAATCATCTCTTTAGAGTGTTTTGTAGCTATATGTGTCTCACTAGAAATAAAAAATTTAATACAGCTAACATTCTACTTCTGTATCTACAGAATAAAAAAGTTAGAGATTTTTTTAAAGAACTACTCTCTATATATACTGATTTTGAAGCTATAAAAATATTTCTTGAATTTGACCCTGTACTTTACAAAAGTAAGTATATAATGAAATATCTTAATAACCTAAAAGGTAAGAGTGTTTTTAAATGAGAGATACTAATATACAGGAACTTTACAATACCTTTTTGAGAATATCCAGAAAAAAGCAGGATAAGCCTTATAAGCTTAGATCTAATTGGGAAGACTTTGAAAATCATAAACATTATAATCTTTTAATTAAATTAAAAAGCTTTTTTGACCGTAATTATATTGTAAATGTAGAAGATTATTTTACAGCTCCATATGAAGTATATGAGGAAGAAGGATTTTATGACTTGGATTTTTATAACTCCATGACGGCAGTAAAGGTATATAATTTATTCTGTGATAAAAAAAAGAATTTAGAACCTGATTGCGAGGTTCAACAAGAAGCAGTTCTTAGAGGTATCAATTTTATTAAAAAATTTTGCATTACTAAACAAATTAATTTATCTGATTACTTAAAATATAAGGAACCAGGTGCAAATGTTAATAGTTTTGTAGTACATTTAAAAGAAAAAAACATATCCATATACAACTTATTTCCATTTAAAGAATTTGATAAAGTTTATTCTAGTATTGATTATTCCATTCTAAAGTTTATTTTAAACGATTTAGCTTCAAGAATTTCATTTTTTAGAACAAAATTTTACTCATCAAAAACAACAAAAAATATAGCAATAACAGGATTAAAAATAATAGAACAAAAAATACAACAAAAAACAACTTGATTATTAACAAAAATACTATACATTAATTATATGAATAAATTCACACCATCGATGTTTGAAAGCATTAAAAGCGCACTTCAAAAAAATACTCAGAACTCATCCTATAAGGATATTCTTAAGCTTACCCCAGGTAATAACTACACAGTTAGGCTCCTACCTAATATTAAAACCCCAGATAAGTCCTTCTTTCACTACTATTCGGTAGGTTGGACTTCATTTTCTACTGGTCAGTATATTAGCTACGTTAGTCCTTCTACTTTCGGTGAAAGAGACCCTGTGTTAGAGGCAAAATATCGCATTATGCGTAATGATAGTGAGACCGAAGACCTCAAGAGTCGTGCATCTTCGGTAATGCGTAGTGAGAAGTGGCTTGTCAATGCTTATATCGTAAAAGATCCTAGTAATTCAGAAAACGAAAATAAGATTATGATTATTCGTTACGGTAAGCAGCTTCATAAAATTATTGTTGATGCAATGGAAGGGGAAGGCTCAGAAGATTTCGGTCCAAGAATTTTTGATATGTCTCCTAATGGGTGTAACTTTATTATTAAGGCAGAAAAACAAGGCGAATATCCAACTTACGTAAGTAGTAAATTTTCACTTCCTAAAGCTATTGAAGGACTTACTGACGATAAGATTAATACCATATATGATAGTACTAATGACCTCACTGCAGTACTTGCTGTTAAGAGTTTTGATGAAATTCAAGCTCTTCTCGATGAGCATTTTTATTGTACTAATAGCTCTTCCCTTAAGTCAAGTAGTACTCCGGAAGTAAGATCTCAAGTTTCTGCTGTAGTAGATACACCTAAGCCAGTAATTAAGAATGAAGTTAAGGATGATTCGAGCAGTGTGGATAGCTTTATTGATGAAAATAAAATTAATGAACTGCTTAACGGTTTTGATGATCTTTAAGAAATAATATGAATCAAAGCATTGACCCTCTTGAAGTAGAAACCCTTCCTGCAGATCCTAGAATTATGGCTCTGAGGTTGTTAGGTATGACTACTGCAGAGATGAAGGATATAGATAAAAATATTGTAGGTAGTGGTGGCAATGTATCAGGTCTAAGGCTTGATGTCAACAGAATGGTTAATGAATTTAATACTGCTTTTACCCCTGTAGCACCTGTTGTAACTCAACAGCCAGTGCTACAGGGCTTGTCTCAACCGCAATTGCATGCAGTAACTAATATATCTACAAATCTGTCTGAACAATCTCAAGCAACGGTTAATTACGATCCTAATCAACTAGAGTTTGATTTTTATAAAAAAATTACACCAGAAGATCTTCAATGTGAACTTAAAAATATAAACAAAAATATTAAAAATTTACAAGAAAAAATTGACCTACTTTACAAAGAATTAAGTACAAAAAAAAACTAATTAATACATGCGAATCTTTATTAACAATCAACAATTCAAGAGAAACTTTCTTGAACAAATTGGTAAAATTTCTGACAGTGCGGTAATTAAAGCAGGTAGCAATTTTATCAGTTGCGTAACATGCTCACCTGATAGTTCAATTATCTTAGCAACTCAGTTAAATATTAAGACAGAAGATTGTGTAGATACACTTACCTTGAATGTAGGAGATATAAAAAAGCTTATTAGAGCTTTTGATTGTATTGACGAAGAAGATATAGTGTTTAATATTAAGAATAATAATATTAATTACTCTGACAATAACATTCAATTTAAGTATCATCTTTTCGAAGACGGTATCATTACACAACCAAAAATTAACGTTCAAAAGCTAGAGGACCTAGAATTTGATTGTACTTTTACTGTTACAGACAGGGCTCTTAATGACCTTATAAAAGGTAGTACTTTCTCATCAGATTCTAATAAAATTTACATTACTTCTACCGGTAATTTATTGAAAGGTAATTTAACTGATAAAACAAAATTTAATATTGATTGTTTTGAAATTAACGTTTCTGATAATTTTCAAGGCAAAGAAATTAAAGATCTTTGTTTAAATTTTGAAATTTTTCGTACCCTGAGTTCAAGTAAATTTAATACATTGAGCTGCAAAATATCTTCTAAATTAGGGGTTATACTTTTTGTATTTGAAAATAATACAGTTAAGTCTAAATACATCGTCTCTGCACTTACAAAATGAAAAAACCAAAAAATTCCATCAAAACACCGGCCTATTTTTGTAAAAGATTAAGAGATAACGGATTTATTGTCTTAAAACTTTTTAACGGCTATAGTATTCAAGATCCAAGAAGATGGACTATATTAGTTGACCCAGGTAAGTCTTCCACGTTTGTAACTTGTTTTAGTAATAAGAATTTTAACGGTGATGTAATGTTTGAAGTCAATGACGGTGGCGTTAGATTTCCTAAAAATTTTATCTTAAAAACAGAAAGCATTGAGGTTGTTATTAGCTATCTAATTAGACATGGAGTAAACAATGATGCAAAGACATCACCATATTACATGTCACCTGTAAGAAGAAAGGAAGATATTAATGAACGAGGAACCGAACAAGCCCAGGAAACAGCAGAAAAGTAAAATGGATAAAAAACTAAATTCTCCAGAACGCGCACAAATAGAAGAATTACTTGAGAGTGCCATGAGAGAGTATGTTTTTAAACAGGCAACTTTTATTAAGAGTAGGGAGGATTTAGTTAATAGATTATCAGGTTATATTTCTGAATACCTAGGTCCCTTTATGCTTATTGGATATGATGTTAAAGGACAACCTGTTAATATTATTCAAGCTTCATCTCAGCTAGAAGCTGATGCTATCTCAACAGCTATTAACAAATTTATTTTTAATAATAATTCTTTTGAATGAAAACGGTATTAGTATTAGGTAAGGGTTTTATTGGTAGTAATTTATCTAGTTTTTTTAATGAAGTGGATCTTGAATATGAAATTTATTCGAAATCTATGCTTGATTATACTAATACAGAAAAACTAGCTGAATTTTTAGATAATAATTCAAAGAGATTTCATTGTGTTATTAATACTTCAGGCTATACAGGCACACCGAATGTTGATGGGTGTGAGATTAATAAACAGGAGTGCTGGAAGAGAAACGTAATAGATACTACTAATATAGTTAAAGTATCTAATGACTTTAAATTGCCCGTACTTCAAGTTGGTAGCGGCTGTATATATAATGGACAAGATAAAGATTACACAGAGGAAGACGAGCCAAACTTTGGATTATATTCTAATGATAGCAGTTTTTACAGTAAATGTAAACACGCAAGTGAAATTCTTTTAGATAATTACTGTGTATATATATTGAGGATAAGAATACCTTTTACATTTAAAAACGTTTCTAAAAATTATCTTACAAAAATATTAAATTATGATAATCTTATTAGTGAAAAGAACAGTGTTACAAGTGTGACAGATTTAAATAATTTTTTGTTTAGATTTTTATTTATTTTAAGAGATATACCCGGTGGTATATATAATGTAGTTAATAAATCTCCTATAACATCAAAAGAAGTTGTTGATATAATGAAGCAAAACTGTATAGAGAACAAAAATTGGAATTTTATTGAAACATCTATGCTTAATACTAAGGCAAAAAGAAGCAACTGCACGCTTAGTACAAAAAAAATAGAAAGTCTTAATTTATCTTTGCCAAATTCGTACGAGTCAATAGAGAGAGATGTTAAAATTTTTAAAAACTTTATCTAAAAAACATAGTTTCCTAGAAGCAGGTAATATTTATTGCGTTTTAAAAGGTACATATTCAGGTGAATACTTTATTTTTCTTGAAAGTAAAGACAGTATACATTATTTTTTTTCCCTGCCTGATAAAATTGTAAGACAGGTACCAGCTGAATCTTTTAAAACAGGGATACAAGGAGGTATAATAGATTTTATTGAGAGGTTGCCTAAAAAAGTCTTTTGTGTAGTAGAAAACGAGTATAAAAGTATAAATAATATAAATGGAAACTGTAACTCCAAAGAGAATAATTAGCCCTATTAGCGGGCAATATATAGAGCCAAAAATTGTAACTATTAGAGATCGTCATAGAATAATTACAGAGGCACATTGGATTGATCCAGTTTCTGGAATTTTTATCCGTAAAGGTATAGTTAAAGTAGAAGAATTAAAACAAAGTTGATTTTTAAATAACACATTTTATTATATATTATGTGTTATTACAACTAACAGAAGATTACGTTGCTTCAAAATTTTACCGTTATTGTGGTAAACCTACATATAATAGGGCGCAAAAAGTGTATCAGGGTTCTTGTCCTATATGTCGCGAAGGGTCTTCTTGGCTTAAAAAACGAAGATGTTATTATATAGTAGCTAAAAAATCTGTTTGTTGTCATAATTGTGGATGGTTTAGCAATCCTTATGTTTGGATACAAAGAGTTTCAGGTCTGACTTATATAGAGATTAAAAAAGAGCTTGATGAGGATAGCTATCCTGAATTAATTCACAAAACAGTAATTAAAAAGCGTACTGACAGCAAGGAAAATACATCAGTATTACCTTCTGATAGTATTAATCTGTTTGACCCGGGACAATTAGAGTATTACAAAAGTAACAATGTTGTTCAAGCATGTTTAAATCTCATAAAGGAAAGAAGACTTGAAACGGCAATTAATAGATCTAACGCTCTATACACCTCTCTTAATGATAGAGTGCATTGCAATAGACTAATAATACCATTTATAGATTTTAATAATAAAATCATATGGTATCAAAGTAGAAAGATATTAATTAGTGATGATAGGGCAAAGTATCTTTCTAAAGTAAGTTGTGAGAGAGCTCTATATGGAGCAAATAACGTTGATGAAGATTATAGCTATATTTTTATTACTGAGGGGCCTATAGATGCAATGTTTATTAAAAACGGAGTAGGGATTGCTGGTATTAATGAAGGTGATAAAAGTTTTACTAGTACTCAGGAAAGACAATTTCTTAATTTCCCCCTACATGAAAAAATATGGGTTTTAGATAATCAGCACTTAGATAATACTAGTAGGCAAAAAACAAAAAAATTACTAGATAGAGGTGAGAGAGTTTTTATATGGCCAGAGACAATGAGCAAATATAAAGACTTAAATGACTACTGTTGTGATAATAATGTAGATAGTATTAACGCTTCTATTATTTTAGAAAATAGTTATAGCGGGTTAAAAGGTAAATTACTTGCAAGTGGGTAATTATTCGCCTGCGTTCTGATAACCTCTAAAAGCTTCAATAATACCACTTAGCTCCATTGCAACCCTGGAAAGTCTCTTATGTTCAGAGCTTGCAATTTTTTCAAATAAAGAATCACAAGACGCGTTTTGAAGTTTTACCTGAATAGAGTCAGACTTAGGATCGTTAATAAATTTTTTAAATTCTTCCATTTTTACTATCCATTCTTCAAGTTCACCTTTTTGAGTCTCTATACTCTGTTGCTTCATTGATTCTATATCTTGACCCGGATCTACGTTAGCGCCAAACTGTGAAGGATCTGTTCCATCTTCAAGTTCACCTTCCAAAGGATTAACTTCACCCTCCATTGCATCCTGAGGTGGTACTACTTCTTCCTCCTCTTGTTCTAAGAGAGTATTAAAAACATTCTTGAATAATGACATATAAATTACTTATTCTAGCAGGGTATAAATAAATAATTAAAATGATTAAAAAGTTAAAAATACTAAATGAAGATACTCAGAACATTTATAACAAATGGGTGTCCGGTATAGCCAAAAGGGAAGCTCCTGCTGACGTAATTACTGTAGATGATATTTTAAACAGATATAGAAATAATCAAAATTATATAGCACCAAAGAGAATACCTTTTCCTTTAGATATGCTATTAGATTACTTGGGTAATATTTTTACTAAAACTGCAGAATTAAGGTTCAGTTTAGTAAAGTCAATAGAGAGATCACCTATTATAAGTGAAAGCGAGAAAAAAGTTAAAGCTGTAAAGATTTTAAATAGAAAAATGAAACAAATTCAAGACATTATTTACAGTTGCACTGAAGAGTTAAATATATTAGTTGAAAAAACAGAAAAGAAAACTAATATTAGTTAATGAAAAATGCATTGCTTTTAATTATTGGAAAGAGTTTAATTATTACTCTATTAGTATCTACAATTTTTGGAATTATATTAAATTCCTTTGGTTTTGGATTTTTACCTTCTTTTTTACTTTTTACTTTATTACAATTTATTATTTTTTATTTTTACGGGGAGTACATAAAGAGAAAAAACAATAAAATAAAATTAGATGTAGAGCTAAAATTATTTCAAGAGCAATCTAGACAGATGACCATCGTAACATGTCCTTGCGATAGAAATATTGAAACTACAATTCCTATTAATATTAATGGAGAAAATAAGTATAAATGTCCAGGATGTATAAAGGATGTAACAGTTTTCTTGACTACTAAAACTGCACTGGCCACAACACCTGCTGATACAGTTATTGCAAGATTATGAATATAGAGGAAACTAGATATAGCACAGTTGTGCCGGTTCAAGAATATAAAGCAGTAATCAGTATAGAGGAAATAGAAAGAGAAATTTTAAATATTTTTGCAAAAAAAGGTTATAACTTTGTTGCCTTATATAATTCATATAGTACTAGAAGTAATAGCACTCCATTAAAAGATCTAATATTAAACTTAGAACAGCTTTTAAAAAATAATATGATAGAGGAAGGGCAAAGACTCTTTATTTCTAACCAAGCTTTTGAGACTATTAAGTCTCAATTAAAAATTCTGGAAAGTTTAGACGAAACATCTAAATCTAAATCTACAATTCAAGATATATCTACTGTTTTGTTTGCTACAATGTTTTCTTATTTTAAGAAATATTTCATTTGATTTATTTTTAAAAGGGTAGTATAATTGCGGTATGGATAAAAATACTTATGTTACCTTTGATACAAAGAAAAACGGCACTATCGATATGTCTAAAGACACTTTTTGTAGATGGCTTAGTCTTGTAGAAGGGGTTTATATTATGGAGCAAAAAGCAGAAACTCTTGGTATTGACCTTAGAGTAAAAGATTGGGTTAAACCACTAGCATTTGAGAAGTATGTAGCAGATCGCTTTGAAAGTATGATGCTTGATTTAAACTACGATGAAAAACATAACCTTATTGGTAATACATATGTTCATTATTCGAGTGCACCAGATCATACTGAACTCCCTCAATAATATCCACCATAAGTCAAGGTATTATTATTACTCATGTCGTAAACCGTTTCTTTAGATAGGTGATCTACATCAACAGGGTAGCTTGATACTCTTTCTATGACTGAAGTTCCTAAATCTGTTACATCACCATAAAAAGTATCATCATGTACTTGAGTTAGCCCCTTCTCTGGCACAATATTTACTTCATAGGAGTAGTCAAAGCGCTTAGCCTTTAACATCCATACGTAATGTCCCATAAGGGGATTAATTTGAGAGTTATCTTCATCACATCTCTCTGTAATTTCAAACATTTTTCCATCCCTCTCTCCGGGTCTATCGGAGCCGTACTCAACTAATTTAAAAACGTCACCTGCTTTTGGCTCTGTATTAATTGGAAAAACGGCATAAAAAGTACTTATATGTATAAAAGCGGTTACCGCATCATCACTCTGAAAGCCAAACTTACTTAATACAAGAGAATTTTCTGATAACTGTATACCCATTATTAACGTTCTTGGGTCTTGAAATCCTGCAAGTGGCTGCTCACCATATAAATTATCTGCTGACAATACGTTATAATTATTTCTATAGTATAATACCTTCTGCCCATACATATCAATTTGCTCTCTCCAATAATTACTGTACAGTAATCTTTCTGCTCCATTATTTGCCTTATCAGTAAATCTTAATGTAGATGTTACATATTCCTGCATGGGATACGTTCTGATGCAATTTACTCCATCGTATTTGTCAAGGCTTATCATTTTTTAAGAGCAAAAGTTTGTATTTTTTCGTCCCATACGATAGAAATACCTGTGTTACCAAGTTTTCTGGGTTCTGTTTTTGTAACTTTGTCAATATTATATTTTTTACAAATTTGTTTTAATTGAATAATATTAATAGGCTCGTAATGTGAATAATTTCCTTTAAGCTTTTCAACTTTCTGTATAATATTAGGGTCTACTCTTTTATATTCTGGAACAGTTTGTATATGTTTCCTATTACCAATATCTCTAATGATATTGGCTCTGTGTCTTGAGCCTTTTTTTTGAGATGGGTCCATAAAAAAATTAACAAATCCACCGTTCCAAGTAGTTTCACAAAATTGTTTAAACGTTCCCATTGATATTATTTAGTCAAAAAAAAAGCCTCTAAGTTAATAGAGGCCTTAATTTTATTTTTTATTGACTTTCTTACTTGCTACCGAATAAAGAGCTTCCGGCTTTAAGATTTCCAACTGTGCCTGCTTTTGTAAGCGGCGATTTGTGATCTAATGGGTGTCCTTTTGTTTCAGACCCAGTCTCGTCAGTTACTTCAGAAGAGGCTTTACCTTTAGAAGCGTGAACGTTACCAACTGTACCAGCTTTTGTAAGCTTATGGCCAGCGGAGTCAGGAAGTTTTTCAGATTCGATGCCTTCACCGAAGTTTCCTTCATCTTCTTCTCCACCGAAGGAATCTTCACCCATGTCTTCATCTTCAATTTCTAAATCTTCGAGGTCCGATTCATCTTCAGACTCACCACCATCAAGTTGTGCTTGAAGCATATCACACAATTTTTGTGCTGTTTCTCTATCTAATGTAAGGGTTACTTCTTCGCCGCCTTCATCTTCGCCGCCGATATCGGAAAAATCATCTTCACCTTCATCAGAGCCAAAATCGCTACCCTCAGGTCCGACTCCAGGTCCAGCAGAAAGATTCATTGCGTCGTCATCTTCCATGACGTTTTCAAAAAGTTTGTCAAATTTGGATTTCATAAAACTATTTATATCCTCGCTTATATTTTTTCTAGCTTTTTTCTTAACTTTTTTACCAACTTTTTTAGAAGTTTTGGTTCCCATTGCTTTATTAGGTCCTGTCGACTCAAAATCTTTAGACTTTTTCATTGTCTCACTTGGTTTAGGGAAAGAATCTTTAGGAAATTTATTGTTATTTTTTTTAGCTTCTTCTAAAATGTTATTTTCTCTATTAAAAATACTATTTTCGTAAAGATTGCCTATGTCGGATATACTTTTAACTCTTGTCATATAAGTTTATTTATTAATATCGCGTCTTAAATATCAGTATATGGCTAAAATAAAAGAAGGTGTTGCAGACGGCGAAAAAATATACATGGGTAATTCGAATTTGCCTGCTCCGGGGTCATCTTATGATTATAATAATCACCCTGAGTGGGTATCAGAAATTAAAAAATGTAGAAAGTCTCTATTGCATTTTGCTGAAAATTATTTTTTTATTATTAATATTGACGAAGGTCGACAAGCTATTCAGCTAAGAAAATATCAAAAAAGACTTTTAAAGACCTTAAAGAATAATCGCTTTGTTGTTTGTTTAGCTTCAAGGCAAATTGGTAAGAGTACCGTTTTAACAATTTACATGTTATGGGTCGCATTGTTTAATGAAGATCAAAGTATATTGCTAGCCGCCAACAAAGAGGAGTCAGCAAAAGAAGTTTTCAAGAGAGTCAAACTTGCTTATGAAATGCTTCCCAATTATCTCAAATCAACTGTTGTAAAATACGCTGAAACATCAATGGTATTTAGTAATGGTAGCTCAATAAGCGTTACAACAACTACTTCTGATACTGGTAGAGGTAGGTCTGTATCTTTATTATGTCTTGATGAGGTTGCATTCATTGATTCTGGCTTATTGGATACGTTCTGGGCTTCGGTTTATCCTGTTATTTCATCTTCTAAGAAAGCAAAAATATTTGCTGTGAGTACTCCTAACGGTGTTGGTAATCTCTTTCATTCTTTGTATACTGGTTCCCTTAAAAAGGGTGATGAATGGAACGGTTGGGTGTCAGAGCGAGTCGATTGGTGGGAAGTACCTGATAGAGATGAGGAGTGGAAGCAAAGAACAATACGAACTATTGGTTCAGCGGAAAAGTTTAGTCAAGAGTTTGAGAATACCTTTATTTCTTCAGGAGAAACAGCAATTGATGAAAGCCTATACACTTCACTTAAAAATAATACTACTGACCCTAATTATATCTTTGATGAAGGTAGTTATGTGCTATGGGATCAACCTAAAAGTGATAGACTTTACACAGTAGGTGTTGATGTTGGTGAAGGTCTTAACCTAAACGCTAGTGTTGCTCAAATATTAGATATTACTGATTTAACTGATATTAAGCTTGTAGGTCAATATTATACAAGAAGTATGGCTCCTTATAACTTTACCCAGAAGTTAAATGAAATTTTAGCACATTGGGGAAGACCTACAGTAAGTATAGAAAGAAATAACTGTGGAGCACAAGTTGTTGATAACCTACGCAACACTTATGGGTATGAAAATATAGTGTCATGGGGTGCTAAAGCAGTAGAAAATAAAGCTTTTGATCGTATGGGTATTCTCTCACATCAAAATACCAAATATAGAGGTGTAATGAACATGAGATATTGGTTAAATGAGTTGAGATCCATAAAAATTTACGATACAAAGACATTAAATGAGCTAAAAGACTTTGTAAGACATAAGAATCAGACTTGGTCTGGTAGAACAGCAGCAACTCTTGATGACCGTGTAATGGCTTTGGTATGGGCTCTTATTGTTTTAGAGAATGATATTGTAGCAAGGTACTTTGAAGTAGTGAAGTACGACGATAACATGAGACCTCTTATATTAAAGAGTCTAGATTACGGTGGGGGTAAGAAGATAATAAACCCTGTAGGTCTTTTCACAAATGAAGTTGATGGCTCTGGCATGCAACCCATGCCAGTCATGTTCGATACAGGTGATGAAGGGCTTGATGAAAGATATTATAGTAGTGATGATATGTCTGAGCTACATAGTCAGGGGTGGAGATTCCCAGATATAAATACATATTAATGAATATACCTGTCGATAATAATATGCAGATACAAAGTCTGCTCAACAAGCAGAGAAAAGACAAATTTGTAATGGTATTCAGTCTTCCTGAAGCATTAAAGACAATTAAGAGTGATATAAAGCGCTCTAATAACGCTGTCATACCTAATACAATGCAATTTTCTATTTACGGCACTGTTATACCTGATATAGCCGTACCAGAAAAAGAAGTACCTTATGGGGGTCAAACTTTAAAGGTATCAAGTATGGCAAGACCCTCCTACCCTAACAATAAAATCAATTTTACTGTAGATAATTTGTTCAATAACTATTGGGTCATTTATAAATGGTTAGAGATTTTAAATCAAGAGAGAGAAAGTATATATAGATCTAATATACCTAAAGATAAAGGCAGTCTTAAAAATTATGAAACTACTATTAATGTATTTGGATTAGATGAATATAATAATAGAGTAATACAGTTTAACTTTTTACACTGTTTTCCTGTTTTACTAGGTGGTATACAGTACTCTGACAGAGATGCAACAGAAATGGAGTCAACTTTTGAGTTTACCTATCACCAGTTAGAGGTCACTTTACTTTAAAAATATCGATAACAAGAGCAAAAAGTAGCCTGGAGATCTATAAATATAATTAATAATATGGCAAGAACAATTCAATCACCAGGTGTTGAGATCAGGGAAGTAGATTTCACAATTAGAGCGGCAACTGTTGCAGGTACCAGTGTATTTATACCTGGGTTTGCTGATCAGGGACCTATTGATGAAGTCTTACAACCTTCAAACATTTCCGAATTTGAGCAAATATACGGCGCACCAACAAATGCTGCAGAACAATATTTTTATCAAACTGCTAAAGCAACGTTTCAGTCACCAGCAAGAGTTTTAACAACAAGATTACCATACGGTTCACAAAAAGGCGAAGGATTTACAAATTGGAGATATAGTGCTCTTGTTTATCCTGTCAAAGGAATGAGAAGTGATAATTTATCTTACTTTAGATTAGATACTCTTGAGCTTCAGGACGGTGGGTCTGGTTATTTAACTCAGCCAGAAGTTATTGTTAATGGTGGTGATGCGATAGAGGATATACAATATACCATGGTATTCGACCCAGTAGCAGGCAGTATAACGAGTCTTGAATTAATAAATAGAGGAAAATATGCAACTTACCCAGTTAGTCTTGAGATTGTTGGTACTTTGAGAACTGAAGGTACACCAGCTAATTTAGGTTCTTATAATTTTGATCTTTTTGATGAGCAGGAATCAACAGATTTTACTTCTGATCTATCTAATTCGGATGTTTATCTTTTTGGTACTCCAACACACCTCGAACTTGATGCTGAACAATATCAACAATTACAAAGTGGAGATATACAATGGTTAGATACACCTGAAGTACAAGATAAGTCTACTTTATTTAATATTAATAATATTGGAAGTGCGGGTTTAATTGTACTTAATAAATCCCAAACAACCATAAACAATACTTTTGAAGGTTATTATATCGGTATTATAGATAATAATAATAATAACCCTGCAACTCCGTTTAACGGAGTCAATTATGTTAAAAGTATTCAGAATACTGAAGTAAATAACAATACATATATTAATGTACCAAGGGGAAGACTTAATTTCTCGTTAAGTGCAGCAAATATTGCAGGAGGGGGTAGTGTTTCAGAAGTATTAGAAAACCTTTCGCAATTTGATTTAGGTAACAATACTTTTGATGATACTGTTTCGTTTGGATTATTCAAAATAAGAAAGAGTATATATACTCCTGATACAATTTCACTTGATTATACTCTAGCAGAAAGTTACGTTGGTTCATTTGATTTTCATAGAAAGATTGCTGATCAAACAGGTGGACCTGCAAAGACATTCTTTATCGGTGAACAAACTGATAGCTCGAGCAATGTAAATGTTGTTATTAATCCCTATGTAAGCAATAGATTCGAACAGACATGGGCTGATAATAATGGCATTCCTAATAAAAAAGTACGTTTTCTTACACCGCAACTTGCAGAATTTATAAACGGTCCAGGTTATAGAGATGACGAAGCAAAATATATTAGCAGAGTTGGTGTTTCTAAAAAAACGGTTGTACAAGCTTTAGAAGAATTAGGATCAACTGATGCTTTATTTGCTGTTGGAGTTTACTCTAACACAATAGCAAGAGATAAATCAGTTGGTAATATACCAAAAAAACTTGAAAGAGCTTTTGAGTTGGTTGAAAACGCTGATGTTTATCAAATTAATCTTGCTGTTGAAGCAGGGTTAGGTACAATATTTGTAAATGCTATAGAACAGACAGCAGAACTCGGAGAAGACGTCGGTGAAGCAGGAGATTTTAGAGATAGCACACCCTTGAAATCTCTAAGTGCATTTTATACTACAAATGCAGAAGGCTTATCACAAGAAGGTTTAGATCTAAGAAGTAATTATACTTCAGTTGCAAATGTTTTTGTCAATGCAGCAGAAAAAAACAGAAAAGACTTCATGGTCATTCTTGATCCATTAAGAAACATATTTGTTCAAGGTGCTAATTCAAAAGTCATTAATACTAAAAAAACTTTTGGACCTAATGCAGGTATTGATCCAGATCCTAATGAGCCGGGATATGTTACGACTAACTTTAGTCAACATATTTACTGGCCGCTAAGACATCAATTTAGTACAATAAATTCATCTTATGCTACTACTTACAGTACCTGTGTGCAGGTTATTGATAGTGTCTCTAGTAGACAAATATGGGTACCTTTCTCTGGGTTTGCTGCAGCATTAATGGCGAATACAGATAGTAACTTCCAACCCTGGTTTGCACCAGCTGGATTTACTAGAGGTATTTTAACGAGTGTAAATGACTTAGGAGTTTATCCTAAACTAAAACAACGTGATCAATTGTATAAAGTATCTGTAAATCCAGTAGCGTTTTTTCCTGCTGAAGGGTTTGTTGTATTCGGTCAAAAGACCCTACTTAAGAAACCATCCGCATTTGATAGAATTAATGTACGTAGATTGTTCTTAAATCTTGAAGTCGCAACAAGAGATACAGTTAAATATTTTATATTTGAGCCAAACACTCTATTTACAAGAACACAAATTATCAATACATTATCACCTATTTTTGATAATGCAAAAAATACAGAAGGTCTTTACGATTATCTCATCGTTTGCGATGAAAGAAATAATACTCCTGATGTTATTGATAATAATGAATTAAAGATTGATATCTATATTAAACCAGTTAGAACTGCAGAATTTATTCTTGTTTCGTTCTACGCTACAAGAACAGGTCAAGATTTTAACGAATTAATCGGAGGTTAATACTAAATATTAAAAGATTATGGCAGACATCAACCAACTAATTAGTAATTTTTATGATCAAGCGGTAGCCAGAGACTTCGCTAGAGATATAAGCTTTAGAATAACTCAAATTGTACCAGATCCATCTCTTGGTATTGTTTTTGACGAAAAAGACTTAGTTTATGTAAAGGCAGGTAAAATCCCTGGTAGAAATATCACTAACGTTCAAACAAAGTATATGGGTATGAACTTTAATATACCTGGAGTTGTTGAATATCCACAAAGCGAAAGCTATACTCTTGAATTTTATTGTGATAGGGACAGCAAGTTAAGAGAAAAGTTTGAGAGATGGTCAAGAGCTATCTTCAATGATGCTAATTCTACTGGTAACTACAGTGTGCCGCAAAAATCTTCCTACATACAAATGGCTCAATTAGCTCCTGATTTTTCAGTAGTTAAAGAGTTTAAATTAGTTGGCGTTAGTGTAAGAAATGTTGGGGAATTAGAATACAATATTGCTGAAGGTACAGGTGCACCATTATCTTTCTCAGGTACTATTGCTTATCACTATTACGAGATATTATAAAAGCTTTTACCCATAAATATAATTATGGGAGCTTTATCTAATGCTTTATCTAACGCCGCTAGAAGCCTTACAAATAATATTGGAGGGGTTTTTAACGGGCAGAATCCGCTAGTTCAGCCACAAATAGCTCAAATTTTAGGGGTCAGTATACCAGCTACCCCGCTAATAAGTACTAGAGACTATTTTCTTGCCCAACTAAACACTTGGTTAACGTCTCCTGCTTTACAATCTCAATGGATTTGTGTAATAGATAGATTTCCTACTACTTTAAATAGCTCCATATTAAGAACGTTAGAACGAACTGCAGGTAATTATAACGCGTATGATATTAATATTGCAAAAGCTTCTTTAACATCATTTCCTTTTCAAAGAGTTGCAGGTTGTATTTTTGCCAATAGTATACAGATGCCTGGGGAATCTTATAGTATCGAATCAGCTTCTGTAGATAATAATAGAGGTTTTATACCAGGTATAATAGGTGGAAAGAGGAGTAGCTATGCAGAAAATCAACTTTCTCTAGGATTTTATGAATCTAATACTAGTTTTATAGATTTCGTATTAAGACCATGGGTTATGCTTGCAAGTCATTATGGGTTTGTAACAAGAAAAGAACCTAAATTTAATATCAAATGCAATATAACATTGCTATATTATTCAAAAACTTTTCAGAATGTCAGTATGATACCTAGAAAAGTTTTTCGTTTTTATAACTGCGTACCCACAACAATAAATTCTCAAAAATATAGTTACACTGAAGTAGATTATGTTGAAAGCTACGAAGTAAATTTTGCTTACACTAATTATACCATAGAAAATAATTTATATTTACCTTTACCGCAAATTATTAATAGTTATAAGGCAGGTAAACTTGAAATACCTAAAATCTCACCTTTTCAAAAATAATGTTAGATAAGTTTAAAGTTAAAACTTACATACCGTCTCTTTCTTCCTTCAAATACACAGAAGAAATAACAAATAGAAATTTATTGTACATGAATAAATTTTTATCTTCTAATGATGAAGAAGGCTTTAGTGATTACATAGATTCCATTTTACCTTTTAAAGATATAAACTCTTTTGATAAGTTTTTTATATTACTCTGTTTGAGGTCAACATGTATAGGTGATATATTAAACTTAAAAATTAATATAAAGGATCAGCTTCCTACTACACTCAAGCTAAGCATAAAAGAAGTAATAAAAAAATTAATAGATTTTGAATTAACTAAAATTCCCGATTTTGAAAAAGGAGATTTTAACGTTAAATTTAAAGTACCTAGTAGTTTATATCATAAAAACTTACTTTTTTTATTATATGATATTATTGAAGATATTAACGTGAAGGATAAGCTAAGATCAATAAGGTTAATGTCAGAAAAAGAAAAGATGACAGTTATTAAAAAAATAAACAAAGATATTTTAAAAGATATAAAGCAACATATAGTTAATAATACTCAAGTTGTAGATATTACAAGAATGGAAAATTTTAATAATATAAAGATATGTTTTACTAATAATTTATCCTTTAAATTAATAAAAATATTTTTCAGTCAAAATATTTCCGGCTTTTATTATAAGCTATATCATTCAACTCAAAAAATTAATTTAAGTTATGAAAGCTTTCTTGACATTACACCTGCAGAGGCGGATCTTCTTCTTACTATACATAAAACGGTTAATGCTATTAAATAATTAAGTGGAAAAGGAAATAAATCTCCCGGAAGAATATTTTGAAAAAGAAGAGAGTAATCTATTAGAAGAGGACGTTACTAATAAAGAATTATTATCTCTAGAGAGTTTTCCCGTGTCTGTGCCTCAAGAAGAGAAGCAAGCAGAGCAACCTGTTTCTAGTAACGAGATACGGCCAATTCTTAATGTACCGGAAAAGCAAATAAACGATTTTACAGATATACAGAAGCCAGCTAACACATTTATTTCTGATAATACATCTGAACCTAAACCAGCAGACATACCCTTTTCAAACAATAATTCTATAGAGAACAGTAACTCTCTATTAACTAGTACAAATACATCTGCTAATTCACCAGCAATTGAGCCAGTAACTCAAAACAGACCTTCTTTTAATCAAGAAGAACTAGTAGAGGAGATTAGTAATATAGAAAATAAAATTTCTGGGTTAGAAAAACAAATAGAAAATTTAAATTTAGAAGAAAAAAATAACTTTAACAATACTGTACAGCAAAGTGACAATAACTTTAACAATACTGTACAGCTAGGTGACAAAAACTATAACGATTTTAACGATGAAGGTGATAGTGTTGTAGAAGTTTTTTCTAACAAAAATACTTTACAAAAGCAATATTTAAAAAGAGATATAAACTTATTAAAGAAACAAAAAGATAAATTAGTTTATGAACAGCAAAAAGCTCTTAACGGCTCAGTTCCTTTTACTAATAACGAAAATTTCGTACCTAACTTTTCAAATGAATCGTTTCCTACAGGTAATGATGCTTTGCAGAAATCTATAGAGACAGAAAAATTTTTAGGTAATGAAGGAGATAATCCTGTAGTTGTAAATGATAAAAATTTAGGTTCTGCAGTAATAAGCGAATCACAAGGTAATTTACAAAACGCTATTGAAGATCACGGTGGAATGGATAACGCTATTAAAGATTCTATTACTAACCAAAATAGCTATACACAAATTTCTCCAAAAGCAGAAAATATACCAGATAATAATGCAGCTATGGTTAATAATACCCAAAAAATACTAGAAGCTGTAACATCAATGTCATCAATTTTAAAAGAACTAGCAAGTTCTCTTAAGAGTGGAATTACAGGTACATCAAAGAGTAGCAATGTACAACAATCTGCACCTGTAAGGCAAGGCTCAACTGATACACCAACCCAACCTCAAAGCAATAACTCAAACAAACAATCAACCGCATCAAAACCAATATCAAATCTTAAAGGAGATCTACCTTTATCGGAAGATTTTCCTACTGGTTTTGATCTATCTCAATTAGGCGGAAGTAATCTTTTAACAAGAACTTAATATGGGCAATTTATATTCATTCGACAGTCAAAAGAGCGCAAAAACAGGCGCGCCTAGAGCTGTGCCCTCTAATGCTTTTAAACTTTCAACAAATAGTAATGATTTTATCTTTAAGGATAGCTTACTTGGATTTCAGCCAGGTATGATAGATGTGGTAAACAATTTTCAATGGACAACTTCACCTCCCGGTTCTCAATCCAGACAAGAGGTACCAAAGATAGAGTTAAGAGAGAAAAGACTTAGAACAAATTCTATTATTGCAGCAGCTGCTTATTATTTAACTTCATCAGCAGGTTCTGTTGGTACACTTTTGCCTAGAGTGCAGGCGGCAGGTGGACCGGCATATGAATCTATAAAGGGGTATCTAGGTGCTTTTAGTGATATAGCTGGGCCATCTCTTTCTAAGGCTGGTACAGCGGGGTTAGGTTTTATTGAAAATCAAGTTATTAATAGAGGATTGACTGTTCTTACAGGAGATAGTAATTTAAGAGATGTATTATCTAAAAATTTTGATAGTCTTAATAGTGATTTATTAAAAGCATATGATGGGTTATATTTAACAGAAGATACAAAGTTTTTTTATAATTTACCTTACTTTGATGATGGGTGTTATGATATAACAAACTTTTTTTCAGCAACAGACAATAGCGCCTTAGGGGGTGGAAAAGCTAGCAGGGGTATGGACGCTATAAGAAGCGGCGCCGAGAACTTAGCAGCAATTGCTAATTTTTCAGAACCAGGGGTATATATAGAAAGACCTAAATTTTTTAACTTTCAAGAAGATGGAGATTCTTTAACAGTAAAATTTCCTCTAATAAATACAGGTTGGTCAACATATGAGGATGTAAGGTTAAATTGGCAGCTAGTATTTCTTCTCGCATATCAAAACAGACCCAATAGGAGAAGCAGGGAGCTCATTGATCCATCGTGTCTTTATGAAGTTACAGTGCCTGGTGTAAAATATATGCCTTTTGCTTATATAAAGGATTTAAAGGTTGATTTTAAAGGTGCAAGACGTCAGATGAATATGGAAGTACCAATTCAGGGTGGAAGTACAACAATAAGTACAATTATACCTGATGCTTATGAAGTAACTATTACTCTTGTAGGTTTAATAGCAGAATCAAGAAACTTTCTTATGGCTGCATTGCAAGATAAACAAGATGTGGTAAGGGTTATCAGTAACGAAAACTTTAACCCTTTTGGTGAGTTATATAATAATTTAATTAATAGTTATACTCAAGAGGAAGCTAGAATAACTAAAAAATAAATATGATTACTACAAGCTCGCAAAATATATCTGCTTTAGGTTCTTTTAGAAAAGATGTACCTTATTTACCTGAAGTAGATGAATATAGTTTTGAATCCTTCTTAAGAATGTATCTTACAAAGGATAATCAATTTTTTTACAATATAATAGGTACATCGGTATTTTTTGAAGGAGAATTAGATCCTAGTACCTACTATAAAATAACAGTAACTAAAAAAATGCCTTGGACTACTGTTAGTTATAACGAGTATAGAAATATAAATTTATGGTGGCTAATATTAGCAGTTAATAATATTACAAACCCTGTTGAGTACCCTATACCTGGTACTCAGCTTAAAATATTATACCCTAAATTTGTAAGATATGTTATAGATAAAATTTACGAAAGAGTCCAGTAATGAGTGATTTTTTAAATAATATAATACAAAATGTAACAGGTAATATACCTGTAGGTGGAACCTCTCAAAGTAATCAAGAAGATAATGTTGAGCAGATTGGAGACAATAATTTTATTTTTAATTTATTTTTAAATAATGGGTCTTCTAGAGTAGGTATAAAATTTTCTGCTGTTGAAGAATTAAACATTATAGATGATTTAAGGTATTTTTATGTTTACGGTACCTTAACTATAAACTATAACGAAGATGTTTTGGAATCGTTTGAAGGAACGGGAGGTAGTACTAAAGAGACAGAACCTTTTGTTTTCAGAGGCGATGGGCGAGATATTATAGAGATAGATATAATGCCTCAACTTAAAGAGCAGCAATACTTAGAAGTAAGAAGTTCTGAAAGTGAAAAGAAAAATTATAATATTAAACATACCTGTTCAATTTATAAATATGAAGATTTAACAGAAGGTGGAGGTAAGAAAAAGAGAAAGTTTTTTTTCTGGGATAGAGATTTTCAAATTTTAAATGAGTTAAATATAAACTACTCTACTGCAGATAAAGTCAAAAATAATAAAAGTTTTTTCGACTCTAATAAAACATCTACCCAAGTTTCAAAATCAAATACAGATGTGAGTATTTTTACAGGTGATGCGTTAGAGGATATATTAAAACGCTCTCTTGTAGACGTATCAAAATTAAAATTTAATAAAGGAAATTGGGAAAAAGGTTCTACTAAAATATGCTATTATTCACCTTCTATGAATAAAGCTGTAAATGATCTAACTTACGTCTTATCTTTTCATGTAAGTGATAAGAATAACTTTAATATGCCTTGTATCTTAAAAAAAGAACGTTATACTGAAAGATATAACTTAACACCTTTAAATAAATTTTATAAAGGTGGTATAAGTGTAGGTTCTATATTAGGGAGTAGTACTATTTCAAAAGGGCCTGATGTAATAGATGATTTTATAATAGGTAAAATTGATCCCGATTCTTCTGATATTAAAACACCACTTGCAAGGGGCATTAATGAAATAATACCTACAGATTATAATATAATTAATGATTATACTTTTACTAAAATAGATGCAAAAGAATTACAATCTTACATGACTTCACATGTAGTACATGGTGTAGATCCAAGAGGATTCTTTAACACTAGTCTTAAACCTGGTAATTTTAATAGTATGAATGAGTTGTATGATAAGGCCCTAGTTAAAGGAAATAGTAGTGATCAAGGTAAACCAGCTAGCTCAAACTTAGCTTCTAATAAGATAAGAGAAAAATTCAATAATGTTGATCATATGTACGTTCCCTATGCTATGGATGAATCACAAACAAAAAGCTTTGGTACAAACAGAGCGATGATTAATTTATTTTTTAAAAATACTTCTATTACCTTTAAGGTAAGAGGTAATACAATAAGACAGACGGGTAAATTTTTTACTATAAATAGAACGGATGGTAACGTTAGTAAATCACACGACAATACAGTATTAGGTAAGTATATGATTACTTACCTTAGACATGAATTTAAGCTTGGTAAGTATGAGAACACTATACTTGGTACTAAACCTTATTCATATGATAAACCAACATTTAACGAAACAGTATGATACCTCCTTCTCCAACTTTCTTTTTATTACTAAGAAACTATAACCCAATTAATGAGGTTACTTCACCTCAGCTTAAGCAAGCTATGCAAGCGTATGGTGATGATGTTTTAAATTTGTTTAAAGAGCACTATAAAGCTAAAAATTCTAATACCCCTAGTAAGAGTTTAGGATCTTTTTTTGCAAAATTAGATTCAAAATTAAAACAGATTGATGATGCTGGTATAATTCAAGGTTGGAGAACACATTATGACTCCCAACCCTCTAACGTTAAGAGCGAGACATTAAAGCTTTTACCAAATCCTACTTTTTTAGGTAAAAGTTTACCTCAAGGTAAAGTAGTATCTATGGGAAATATTCTCTCAGGTCCAGTTGCTCATAATGTAAATATACCAGGTTCACAGATACCTACAAATTTAATAGATGTGGGTACTAATTTACCAAGCTATATAACTTCTAATTTAACTCAAGCTTCTACAATTGTAGGAAAACTATTTAATAAGAATATAGTTAATGTAATGGATAATATTTCTACAAGTGATAAAAATCACGGGGGTAATTTAACACCAGATACAAAGCATGTAGAGAGAATGGGTAAGGTAGTAACAGACTTTACTAAAAAATTATTAGATGGAGTAGGAGATGCAAATACGTTTTTATTAAAATCTATGAATTACAATCCTTTTGGAGTTCAAAATAGTGATATAAGTTCTCCTAGTTTAGCTCTAGAGCAAGATGTTGAAGGTCAGAAGATAGTCATGACCCCCACCGGTTTAGATTTAACTAAAAAGAGTAAAACACCAATCAAAGATTTTGCATCTCCCAAAAACTCTAATCTTGCTTAGGAGTTTCTTCATCTAATTTTGCAAAATCAGCTTCTATAATATCAGATTTTTCTAGTAATCTTTTAAATAACTCATCTCTAGTAAGCAAAATCTTATTTTCACTATCTTCATTTTTGTTCTTCTGTTCTGATAGTTCTTTTTTTGCCTTTATCTCCATTTCCTTTATTTCTTTATTGCTATCTATTTTACTATTTGAAATCTGTATATCCTTAAGAACAGACAAAGCAGATCCTACTGCTTTAAACGCATTAGATAAAGCATCAATCTCTTCTGCATCTGGATTATTAACAAATACATCTTTTAACTCTCTTATAACATCTAACCCCTCTGTAACTAATATTCCGGTCTTCTCTAAAAGAAACTTCTCTAAATTTTCTTTTTTTAAAATATCTTTTTCTTCTCTGTACTCTTTTTCTTTACTGTTAATATTATCTACTTCTTCTTTCAATTTTTCTGTCAATTCATTTACTGTAAGATAATCATCTTCTAAGCTTGGTTCCATTAAATTAGTTAGTCTGTTGATTATTTGTTTTTATAATATATCATCAATTATATGGAATCGTTATTTAAAACTCCGAAAATGCTGTTTGCTAAAACTCACGAAGATGCAATTCTACCTAAAAAGAATCATAAAGACGATGCTGGTTGGGATATATTTGCTGTTGAGGATGTCTTGATTGAATATAATGAAATTAAGGTAGTACCTGTCGGACTCAAGCTTGCGTACCTAGAGCCTGGTTATTGGATCAAGGTATGCTCCAGATCTGGTCTTTCTTTTAAACATGGCGTCTTAGCACACCCTGGTGTAATAGATAACGGTTACAGAGGTGATCTTGGAGTATTACTCTACAATCATGGTATGGCACAATATAGTGTTAAAAAAGGTGATAGGGTTGCACAATTAGTGCTTCACTTTAACCTTGACATTGAAACTGGTTGGGGTGAAGTTCAAGATACTCAAAGAGGCGATAAGGGGTTTGGTTCATCTGGAAAATAATGCAAAGCAATATTGAAAATTTGTGGGTAGAAAAGTATCGTCCATCAAAAATAGAGGATCTTGTTCTTACAGAAGAAAATAAACAAATTATTGATAAGTTTATTAAAAATCAGGAAATACCTAATCTATTGTTTTACGGCAATGCCGGTACAGGTAAAACTACTCTTGCAAAACTATTAGTTAATTATGTTGATGCGGAATACTTGTTTCTTAATTGTTCTGAAGTAGGTATTGATACAGTAAGAACGACTATTACTCAATTTAGTCAGACTAAAAGTTTTAATGGTAGGATGAAGGTAATTATTTGTGATGAAATAGACGGTTCTTCTACCGATGCTCAAAGAGGTTTGAGAAACACAATGGAAGAAAATTCTGGTTATTGTAGATATATTCTTACTTGTAACTTTATTAATAGAGTAATTCAACCTTTGCAGAGTCGCTGTCAGTCTTTTCTATTAGCTCCTCCTATTGTAGGAATAGTTAAAAGAGTTGCTCATGTACTAAAGAGTGAGAATATAGAGATCGACAGTGAAAATAAGAAAAAACTTATATACCTTGTAAAAAAACTTTACCCTGATACTAGAAAAGCAATTAATGAGGCACAAAAGTATTGCATTGAAGGTAATCTTATATTACCTGACAATAATGTAGTAGATGACTTCGCTTTTGACTTACTTAATTTTATTCTTAAGAACGATATTCTTGCTGCAAGGAGATATGTTATTGAGAGAGAGGCAAGTTTTAATGGAGATTACCCTCAGTTATTAAAAGCAGTTTTTGATACTGTATGTAATATATCTTTACCTATAACTGATCTGCAGAAGAAAATGTGGCTTATTACAATAGGAGAGTATATGTATAGAAATTCTTTTGTGATCGATCCTGAGATTAACTTCTATTGCATGTTAATCACATTGTCTGAAAACTTAAAATAAGTTATTTTTTCTTAGGGAGATATCTTGCTGTACCAGCTGCTACAGCAGGGTCTCTTTCATCTTTAGCAGGCTCAGACGGTATTTTAATATTTTTTGTAGGTAAGTTTAATTCTGTTTTAGAGTCCTTAGCATTTCCTCTATCTGTAGTAGACGTCTGTCTATATGGAGACATATATGACGTAGGATCTTGTTTTTGAGTTATTTCTTCTGGATCTATAATTTCATTATTAGGTCTTCTTAAGCTATCTGGTACGTTAGCTAAGTTTACACCTGTATCAATATGCTCTAGCATGCTACCTGGGACAGTAACGAAAGAATAGTATAAACCGGGTGCTTTTTCTTGAACTACATCACATAAAAATGCTTCACCTTCATTTTGAATATTACCCGGGCCATATGCTGGTCTTATAGGCTTAATAGCTGAAACTCTTAAATTAAGATCCCCGGTCATAAATTCTTTAATTTTATCTATATAATTGGAACCTTGATCCTTTAAAAAATCATGACTAAGCGCACCTTCTTTAAATTTAACTAAATCGCCTATGAGGAATCCTCCTCTAGTAAATCTCTGTATTGCTGATTCGTATAACGTATTAAAGTTGGACATATAGTTATTTATATTTATTGTCTTTATTACATAAAAAAAGACATACTCATAAATAATTTCATGGCTTCTGTAGTAATAGATACATTAAAAATAACAGATAACAAAAATAAAGCAATTTATACTGATCTAAATCTAGATTTAAAGTTAGATTATACAAGAGAGCCAACTGTAAATAGTAAGAAGACTGTTAGAGATATAACTGTATCATATGATATAGAGGCAGTAAAAAACAGTATCTTTAATCTCTTTACAACTATGCCAGGTCAAAAGATTCTTAACCCGGTATATGGTTTAAATTTATTACAATTTGTCTTTAACGGTATTACAGAAACAGGTGCCAGAATGTTAGGTGATTTGATTTTTAAAGGTATATCAAAATTTGAGCCTAGAGTAACAGTCAAAAAAGTCTATATATTTCCAGATATAGAAAATCAAAATTATGAAATAGCATTAAGAATAGATGTACCTTCCTTAAATATAATAGGTGTATCAATTAAAGGCAAATTATCAGATTCTGGCTTTTACTTAAACTAACATATGAACGAACTTAAACCAACTTCACAAGACTTTCCGTTATCCTATAATTCTTATGCTGCTTTTGATGCTTCGAATTTAAAGACTTTGATGCAGCAAAGATTGGCTGAAAATGGTACTTTTACGGATCAAATTTTTGAAGGTAGCAATTTTAATAATTTACTCGATGTAGTAGCTTACATGTACAATGTATTAATGTTTTATCTAAACCAGACAAGCAGTGAAAGTCTATTTAGTAGTTCTCAAATTTATGAGAACATGAATAAAATTGTTAAAATATTAAATTATAAACCTCAAGGTATTCAGACTTCTATTTTAGACTTCAAGGCAACAGCAAATGAATTTCTTGAGCCTGGGGTTTATACTATACCTAGATTTTCTTACTTTACAATAAATGACATCTATTATTCTTTTACTACTGATCTTACTTTTATTAAGTCAACTAACGAAGTAGAGTTTTTAACAGAATTGAGTGACTACTCTTTACTATTTCAAGGAGAGTATATTGAGTATCCTCTTTATGTCTCAACAGGAGATTTTTTTGAAGAATTTAATATTGTATCAGTAAACAATGACGGTGAGAACGATCCTATAGATTGTAATAACATTTTAGTCTTTGTGAGAAGTGATAGAGGGGTTTGGGAAGAGTGGAAGAGAGTAGAAACAATATTTCTTGAAGAGGGTAGTTCTAAAGTGTATGAGGTCAGATTAAATGAAAATCAAAGGTACGCTATTAAGGTTGGTAACAATGTGTATGGTAAAAAATTAAATACTGGAAATTTGGTAGCAATATATTATTTAAAGAGCAATAAGATTACAGGAGAGGTAGGACCTGGTACTCTTGACGACAGTCAATTATTTTTTTATAATACTGATCAATATAATGTTATAATGAGTGATATTAGAGGTTCTCAGCTCAAATTAATAACGACTGAAGAAGCAAATAATATTACTTTTGTTAATGTAAATGCATCCGTTCCTTATTCAGACATAGAAACAACTAAGCAAATAAAACAAAATGCACCTAATTTTTTCAAACAACAAGGTAGATTAGTTACTGTAAAAGATTTTGAATTTTTTGTAGAAACAAATTTCGGTGGCTATATAAGTGATGTTAAGGTGGTTAATAACTGGGAATATATTGAAGAGCATATCAGATATCTTTATAATATTGGATTAAAGCAACCTAGTCTAGATAGTAGGGTTCTTTATAATCAAGTTAATTTTGCTGATAGTTGCAATTTTAATAATTTGTACATTTATTGTATACCTAAAATTTTACAAAGTAATGAATTTAATTTTAGTAGATGTTTTTTAAGCTTAGGTCTAAAAAATCTAGTACTTGATAAAGTTGAAAATTTAAAAATGTCTACTGTAGAACCTGTTTTACAGGATCCTGTTTATTATGCATTAGGTTTTGGAGCTGCAAGTCAAGAAGAAATATTTAATAAAGAACTTTACCCAGAAATATCAAACGAAACTAATTTAATAATAATAAAATCTACTAATTCAAGTATTTCAGACAGTGAAATTAAAAAGAAAATTGAAAGTATTATTTTAAGTTATTTTTCTATATCTAATGCAACTTTAGGTGGCAGTATAGAGATTGATAAGGTAGTTCAAGATATATATGCTTTAGGTAGTATAGAGAGTGTTTATACTGAGAGAAATAATATTATTGTACCAGGATTATCGTTATTAGGATATAATCCTGTTTATAGTGCACCACAGGAAGATATAAATTTACATAATCAAACTATAACCCTACCTTTTTATAAAGTACCTTTTTGGTATAACAAAGTAGATATTGTTTCTCAAATAAAAATAATCACACCTGAATTACTACTTGCAAGTAAGAGAGAATATTAAAAATGAAAGTTTTAACAGGTTTAAAAGTTCGGACCACTACCTATAAAGAAAGTAAAGCATATCAAAGTTTTTATAGCTATGCTCTAGAAAATACTCCTTTTTATTTTAGACTAGTATGGGAACCTTCTGTTACAGAAGAAACCAAACAGCAATTTAGTAATAATAATATTTTTTGGAATTTTGGAGATGGTGAGTTTTATACTGGACCGGAAGCGGAACATTATTATAAATGGCCTGGTACGTATAGTGTATCTGCAAAAATTTATGACGTTGAAGGAAACGTACATACAGTATACTCTGAAAATTTACTTGAAGTATACAATGCAATACCAGATAAGGTTACTATAGGGGGTATAGAAAATTTTAATGCACTATACCCCCTAGATGCAGGTAAAAAGTCCCCACCACTTAAAATTTTAAGATACAATAGCTGGCAATATAATGATTTATTAAATGGAAATAATTATACTGTAAATTTATATGCTTCAGGTAGCAACAGTACTTTTATATCTGTTAGTTCTTATTATACCTCTCAATGGTCTCACCTAAGAACCTATTTTGGCTTTATAGAAAGAAGTGTAACCGTAGATAATGTTCTCACTGAAAGGTTAGTAGACTCAACAGAAACAACTAGTACTAGTGTTTATGCAAAAAAAATTAATACAGGTAATTTTAACGGTATATGGGATGTTAGGTTAAGTTTTTCTAGTCAACCTGAAGAAGGTACGGTTTTTTGCGGGACCTCGGGTCAAATAAAAGAGGATAGAACTCTTCATTTTATTGACCAAAGACCGTCCAAAAGAGAGGCAGAAAGCGTAATTTTAATTTATGCTTCAATTGATTCAAAGATATATAAGGATGTTAATTACAAAACTTATAATTATAATTCAAGAGAACCTTATGGTTTTGTAAATACTACTTATTCTACCCAGCTCTTAAAGTCTATCTTTAATAGTGCTAGCTCATTGTCCGTAACTTCAAACGGTATAACGATAGAAGGTTTAATAGATCAAGGTACATTATCCGCACAAAAATTATATACTTTTGATTTATATCCATTAAAATATACTAACTCAAAAATACCCTTTATACTCACTTTAAAAGACTCTGACGGGTTTACAACGAAATGTTATCCTATGTTAAATTTAAAGGAAGGTGGTGACTTAAAAATTAATGATGTACAATTATCTTTAGTGGAAGTTTTTGAAGATGGATTTACCCAAGAATTAGAGAATGTTAAATTTACTCAAAATTCCGCAGTACCTGTATATAATGAAAGTGGAAGTTATTTTGCAGGTATTTTAGAGTGTTATGAAACTTCTAGTTCTGTCGTTCTTTCAGCAATAGCACTTATTCAAGATTTATCTAAAAATATTCCAAGTAAAGGTTACTGTTTTTTAATGCAACCTGGTTTAGAGAAATTTAGAAGAATAAAAAGACTACCTAAGTACGGTTTTTTTAAAGATAGCGAAAATTTTGAGATATCTATAACGAGTGAAAGAGGCACTATCACAGCACCTGTAAGCGGTGGTGTAAATATTACGTATGTACCAGGTTATATGGTTAACCCACTTTCAGGTAGTTATGTATGGGTTACTGAGAGTGACAGAGATTATATATATGTTTTCGATGAAGACGGTGAAAAGATTTGCCCAGATATAAATTTACAGAAGCTTCGTTTGCTGAGTCGAGATGTTACACCTTCTATAAAAACAATTAATATAAGAAAATTTACAGATAATAAAAGCGCAGCTCCTTGTAACATTGCAGTCAACAGTAACGGTGATGCATGGGTGACCTTATATGATTGCATAACTTCTTTTAAGTTAGATAAAACTACAGGTGTTGCAAAATCGTACGTTTTTCCAGATTTTCAAAATAGATTTTTAACTAATTTAACCTATTCTTCCTTACTGACCAGTACTAGTGGGTTTGCAGGAGAAAATACTATTCTACCAACAAGTGTCGATGTAGATAAGGATGACAATGTATACATTTCCTATACCCATCCTCTCTGTAGTTTTGTATCTAAATACAGTGATGCTGGTGAAGTCTTAGATACTATATTTTTTCCTTTTCCTAATATAGCAAAAAATATATTAATTGATGGCGATAATAACTTATGGGTTCAGACTTTTAATAACAGTCCTGTTTATGCTATAGATAATCCTCAAACTCAAAATATAATTGATAGGGTAGATTACCTATATTATTATAATTTTCAAAATATTGAAAAGTCGTTTGTTATGGAGTTTTCTTTTCTTGGAGAAATTACTATGGATAGTGGTGGTAATGTGTGGGTTAATAGTGAGAATAATATTATTAGTAGAGTTACTCCTGATCAAGAAAAAATTAACATAGTAATAGGTAGCCCTCAAAGTACAACAGACTATGTTCAAGATTTTGGAGCTTTTGCAGGTGATTTAGATGGTAATATTTTAATTGCAAATAACTCTAACGGGGTTCTTAATTACTTTAATGCCTATGATCCTAAACAAATTGATGAAGAACAAATGCCTTTCGTAATATTGCAAGGTATAGATGAGGTAAACGCTGAGTATAATTATAGAAGCTATTATAACACAATAGGGGATATTGCTGGAGTAAGATGGTATTTAAAAAACAGAGTTAAAGAAAATACAACACCTAGAATAATAACAGGTAAAAGTAATCTTTTTAGTGTAAAGGATTATACACCTGTAATAGTTAAGAAAAATGAAAATTATGATATTGCTTCTACCTTTAGAGGTTATGTTTTACAGGAGCCTTTTTATAATAATAATAATTTATTTAATAATTTTTTTACACCTATATTAAACGGTAATACCAATAGCTTAAATGAATTAGGTAAAGTAATTTATGAAAAAATAGCTAACTTTACAAATAATACTTCTGATATAGATAAATGTAATATTAAAAGCTTAGATTCTCTTTATGAAATGTTAGGGGAAAACAAAGAAACTTTTGCCAATATTTTTCCACCTAATCTTTTAAGAACAATAGATTTATTATCTATCAAAAAATGCATTTTGTTTGGTAATGTTAATAACTTTAGCAATAATTTTATACTCTCTACTTTTGAGTACAGCCCGTATTCTAATTTAGGCGAAGAGATAGATATAAAAACAGGAAGCTTTATAACAGGTAAACCTATAGTTTCTTATGATTATTTTACAAAGAAATATCATTTGATAAGAAATACTCTTGTACCAGAAATAGATATGAAGCCTTTTACATTATACCCTTTATCTGCTGTTAAAAATAAATGGGGATGGGGACTAGTGTTAGGTAAAAAAGATGATTCTTATGTTGAGATAAACAATTACTATAAATTTTTTAATTTTAATCCAACTAAAAATATAGAGCTTTATGATGGTTTAATAGATTTTAATGATGAATTAACTACCTTCAGCCCTCATACAAGTACATATAATGAGTGGGTAAAATTTGGTGGGGGAATGGAAGAAATACTATCATCTTCAATGTATAATAACTTAAAATTAATAAATAATAAGTAACATAATGAGAAGGCCGACTCCTACAATGACTCCTACCAAGACGCCTAAAAAAACGCCTACAAGGACCCCAACTAAGACTCCTACAAGAACTCCTTCAAAGACTCCTTCGAAATCCTCATTGTTACCAATAGTTAGTTTATTACCCACAAAACCCCCTACAAAAACCCCTACAAGAACCCCTACAAGAACTCCTTCAAAATCATCATTATTGCCTAGAAGAACACCCACAAAAACTCCTACCACAACTCCTACAAAGTCTCAATCAAGTATTACAAATACCCCTTCAATAACAATAACTCCAACGTTGACGGTATCAAACACCCCTTCCATTGCTGTATCAAATACTCCTTCTCTGACCCCTACTCCAACAACTACCCCGACTACGACCCCCACTCCAACACCTACAAAGACTCCAAGTGTAACTCCTACACCAAGTATATCTAGCAACCAAACAGTTCCAAGAGTCGGAACTATATATACTATAAATTTATAATATGAAAAACAAATATTCAATAACTAGTTTAAATGAGGTTAATATAGATCAATTAATAAAGGAGTTAATTACACCTGGTATAGCTCCTCAAAATACAAGTCTTACTGATTTTACTCCTATTTACGACTACATGGGTGTCTCACCTATTACGATAATATTAGAATTAACTGAAAGCGAAGCACAGGAATTAAAGAATAATCCTCTAGTAGAAAATATATCTGAACAGACTGACCAAAAAGCTAGTCATTTTGATGTAACAAGAACAATAAATTCTACCTACTCTTCAACTAATAATAGCATACATCAAAATTGGGGTATGTCGAGATGTAATTCTATATCCGCACTACCACCATGGGATAATAATTTTACTCACTATAAAACAGGTAGCGGTGTTGATGTTTTAATAATTGATTCTGGTATTATACCAAATCATCCAGAGTTTTTAAATACAAATGGCGTTAGTAGACTTGTTAAAGAGAACTGGTCTTACTTTTACCCTATTACCTCCAGTAAAAATATTTCCGTTTCCTTTAGTTACAATAATTATGTTATGAACGAGGTATTAGATCCAACTATATATGTAGTTTCTGATAAGCCTAATGGTAATGGTACAACTACCTATAGAACTGAAGTTTATTCTTTTAACCTTGATGGATCTACCGTTAATGACCCCTTATTTATTGGTCCTGCTATCGGCGCCCCATTTAGTTCTACATACGTTTCAAGAAACGGTGCTACAACAGGTACTGTCACTCTATCTGTGTATGGGGGAAATAGATCTGAATTTTCTACAACTCAAAACGTAATGTATTATTGGAGCGGTAGAAATTTAAACATTAATGGTGTAATTACTAGAACAAAATACAATACACAGACTAATGATGAATTTTTTTACAACGATACTAACGGCCATGGAACTCATTGCACAGGAACTGTAGCAGGTTCTGCGTACGGGTGGGCGACAGATGCTAGAATATATACAATGCATATAGATCTAGACAATGATTTAGGGGGATATTCGTCACTTACTCCTGCTTTAATAGAAGTATACAATTTAATACTAAGCTGGCATAACCGGAAAAAATTAAAAACAGTCTTTAGACCTACTGTTACTAATAATAGTTACGGATATGATAACAATGTACTTAATGACGTTAATCTTGCAGTAAAATCTCTGGTAGATAGTGGGGTGCATTTTATACATTCTGCAGGTAATTCTAGTGCATTTATAACAGTACCTACCGATCCTACCTTTAATCGTTATAGAGTTGGTAGTAATAATAAAAATTATATTAGTCAAGAAAATTCACCTTGTTGGCCTAATTACCTATGGTCTAGTCAAGATAATAATCCTGTAATTTGTGTAGGGGCCTTAGGTGACTATGATAGCACAAGACCTCATACAAGAGCAATATACTCAAACTACGGTCCAGGTGTAAGTTTTTATGCTCCTGGTACTTGGATAGTGAGCTCTAATTATACAAACACGGGTGCGGTTTACCCTGGTAGTACAAGTTTCTTTTGTATAAAATACAGTGGAACTTCTATGGCAGGTCCACAAGTTGCAGGTATTTTAGCTACCCTACTAGAAGATAGACCTACTTTAACACCTCTTAGCGCTAAATCTCTGCTAATACAAAATTGTATAGTAGGAGCAATAAGCGGACATGACGATATTTATACAGGTGGAGGATTATACAACAACACTAGAATGTACACACTTAGTGGAGGAGGTAATCTCACATTATCTAAATATCCAGCTAACTACATAGTAGTGGATTCCGCTAATCAATCTAACTTCGCAAAATATCTAGGTAACTGCTACGCTAAGAATATACAAGTCGCTCTTTCAGGTATTACCTATAATAGCAGTTTATATTATATGAACAATTCTACGGACTTAGCTTTTGGTAGCACCTGTCCTTAATTTTCTCTTCTTTCTTCAGGTTTATAATATACTATTCTATTATGTTCTATTGGACTGGCCAGAAGTATGGCAGGTTTTAAATTACCTTTTCTAGCTTCTTGGAACATGTGACTCATCCATGTTTGTTCAAAGGGATTAGCCCATGTGGTATCTAAAAACATTTTTTTATTACCTTCTTTTCCTACAATCATGGGCCAATTAGCGTAATATACTTGTCCCGCGGCGTAAGCCAATTCATCAAGTACATCAATTTTGTTAAATTCAGTTCTTGGACAGTTTAAATCTAGACCCTGAATAGGTAATTTATCATAATGTGGCCATATTTCAGTTCTCACACTTTGAGGCACATTATACCAAGAGACTTGCAAATGATTATCCATATATACCTCAGTAAAAGTAAGCTTAAGAAAATCAAATTCTTCTTTTAACATAATTTTATGAATCTTTTCATAAAGATCTGGTACAAACTTTCTAAAGCCGTTTCTGCAAAACTCTTTATTATCAGGAGAGTAAACACCCATATCATCTTCTAAAAATATATAATAATCACTATCTGACTTATCGAAATGTTCTGCAGCTTTAAATCTACCTCTATTAATACCTAAATTTTCTCCTGTAATAATATGTTCAAAATCATACTCCTCACATATTTGCTTATTACCTGCTATAGCTTCTTCGTTATTAGAATTGTCTATTAAGATCTTTCTCGTTCTATCTAAAAATCCTGGATGCTGCTTGTATTTTTCTAACGTATATCTTACCTGTTCAGGGAAGTTAAATGTCAGCATATAGAGAGAAGTTTTAATCTTACTAGTATTTAAACATGGCTCGATAAATCTAACTCTACTCTCAGGTATTGGCTCTAGTACTACCTTATCATCAATTAATTCTTGTACAAATTTTACTACAAGACCATTTTCATCTAGAGCATATCTTCTATATTTTTCTGGCTCAACATAAGACATAATAGTAAAAATGCTTTCTTCTGTGCCCATTACACCATCACTTAAGGATCTATCTAAAAGAGAGTAGTATAGAGCATTAGCATTATTAATATCACTCTTCTTACCTCCAAAGAGTCCTCCACGGCAGACATACTTTACCTCCTCACCAGCATAACGGTTCATTGTCTTAAATTCAAAACCGTGTATTTCATCTTGTGCTTGATAAGGGTAACTTAAAAATAAAAAAGAATCTAAATACGGTTGAATTTTATCCAATACTCTATTATCAGTAAAAAACTTTTCATAAACAGTATTAGTTATTCCTGCATCAAGCCATACAAAATATTCAGTATTAAATGGATTCCATATAGTAACATCATTAACTAGAAACATTTTTGATTGTACAATAGGGTTATACCATTCTAAAGCCGCTTGTGGACTGTCTTTAAGCCAACCTCCTTCACCAGTAATATTTAACCAAGAAGGAGACGTTCTTATTGATTGAGTTCTCTCCCAAAAAGGGTTATAAATATTTTTTATATCATCAAAATTAAAGATCTTAACAAAAGTATTTTCTTTAGATCTTTTCTCCCATACCAAATATTCAAGCTCTGCAGGTACATATATAAATAAATTTACAGGTATATCTAAAAACTTTTTAAAATTTTCAATATAGTGAGAAAAATCTCTACCAGGTCTGTCTATATTCCATAAGCCTGTCACCACAGTTAAATCTTTATTTGTTACTTCTATTTCAGGTATAGACATATATTTAATTAGTTCTTCTCTCTCGACTTTTGTAAGATTACAGATCTCTTGCTTTAAATTATCAATTCTTTTGGTATTTGTTTCCGCAAACGCGGCAGGTACTTCAATTAAACTCCATAATTCTTCAGGTACCGCATCAATATCCTGGTTTATATCTACAACATATCCGTTAGCTCTTAATTTTTCCTGTGTGAGTGTCTTCTCCTCATCAGTTAAATTTATATATTCCAATCTAATAAATTTAGGTCTGTATTTTTTTAAGTCTAGCTGCTTAAAAATATTCCAATCATAACCCTCTGCATCACATATTAATATATCAAAACTACTAAAATTGTGTTTTTTAAGTAAGGACTCAAAAGTTAACGTTGGTACTTCTATATTAACTCCAAAATTACTCTTTACATCTATATCTCTCTGGTAATCACTACCAAACCCGTTTCTCAAAGGGTACATCGCACTCATACCTTTATAACCTGGGTGTAATCCCTCTCTCTCTATAGTCTCAATGGGGATGGTAAGCATACATGTAGTTCCATTAAAGTCTGCAATAGCACA